>JACDJC010000082.1_pt1 | contig 125359 bp, 113 predicted proteins | sample 7454191 | NCBI WGS metagenome assembly JACDJC01 (sample SAMN14253291, study PRJNA609438) | sludge metagenome | isolation source: sludge after 25d culture with pyrite and EDTA | collected 2018-12-20 | reverse complement strand
TACCTGTCTACAGATCTTGTCGGTCTCAGTGTTCGAGAAAACCCAGCTGTCATGCGCCTTGCAGGCCGAGCCACCTCTCGCGGATTCAAGCGAATCCGGCAATCAGCTGATTTTGTTTGATTTCTAACCGGACAGTAGTGGCCCTTCGTGTCGAAGCAGTGCGGTTTTTTCCTGGGCACCGGCGATGGACAGGCGGAACATGTCGTCATCCAGCACGTCACCAGGTTGGCGGGAAACGGTGGTATGGCGCAGCACGTTGGCGACGCCCGCGTCGTCCAGAGCGGTGCCTTCGATCTGACGGATATCGCCGGGATCGGCACCTGCGGACACCAGCTGGATGGCACCCACGCAGTCGCGTCCGATGACGGCAAGCAGGTCGAACGGGGCGATGGAGCGCGCACTGTACCGATCACGCAACCGCTGCAGGATGCGTTCGTTGTCCGGAATCAGGTTCTCGAAGTAGGCCGCCACCTTGTCGCCACGCAGTGACAGCTTTTCGCCCGGGCGTCCGTGTGCGCGGCTGAAAGGCAGTGACAGTGACAGTGGCCGCCCTTCAGGTGAGTTGATCCACTCGGGGTTGTAGATGAGTCGATCGGCAATGCTCTTGGGCCGCTCCCAGGTACCGACCTGCGCACCGTTCATCCAGATATCCAGGGCGAGGGTACGAACCATGGCTACCACGCCACCTTGGCCGGGGACTCCGCCACGCCCGTGGATTTTTCCTGGAGCACGAGCTCCAGGCCGAGTACCTGGCATAGCCGGTGGATGCGCTCGAACGAGGCCCTGGCGGCGCTATTTTCCAGCTTGGATACCGCCTGCACGCTGATACCAAGCTGTTTGGCGATATCGGTCTGGGTGAGGCCCCGACTCAGGCGCGCACCACGCAGCATGTCGCCCAACTGGGAGGGAAGGCGGACTGGTATCGCGCGCATGATTCAACCTTCAAGTTGACTTAACAAGATTCAACATACAGGTTGATTCGTTATATTTCAACTTGAAGGTTGAGTCCGGTCACGCTGATCAGCCTTGTGTGGTCATGCTCAACGCCACCGCTTCGGCGACGCGGATACCGTCGACGCCGGCCGAGAGAATGCCGCCGGCGTAGCCCGCGCCTTCGCCGGCCGGATACAGGCCACGGGTGTTGAGGCTCTGCAGGCTGTCGTCACGCTTGATGCGCACGGGTGAGGAGGTACGGGTCTCGACGCCAGTGAAGATCGCATCGTGCATGGCGTAGCCGCGGAGCTGCCTGTCGAAAGCGGGCATCGCCTCGCGGATCGCGGCGATGGCGTAATCGGGCAGGACACTGTCCAGACGGCCCAGGGTCACGCCAGGCTTGTACGAGGGCTCGACACTGCCGAACGCCTGCGAGACGCGGTTGGCCAGAAAGTCGCCGACCAGTTGGCCGGGTGCGTTGTAGTTTTCGCCGCCCAGCATGTAGGCGTGGCTCTCCAGCACCCGCTGCAGCGCGATGCCGGCCAACGGACTGCCGCTGCCGTCGAACGGGGTGAAATCAGCGGGATCGATGCCCACCACCACCGCCGCATTCGCATTGCGTTCGTTGCGCGAGTACTGGCTCATGCCATTGGTCACCACGCATCCTGGTTCGGAGGTTGCAGCCACCACGGTGCCGCCGGGGCACATGCAGAAGCTGTAGACCGAGCGGCCGCGGCCGGCATGGTCGCCCTTGCAGTGGTGCACCAGCTTGTAGTCGGCTGCGCCGAGGATCGGGTGGCCGGCCTGCGCGCCGAAGCGGGCGCGGTCGATCACCGACTGCGGGTGTTCGACGCGGAAGCCGATCGAGAACGGTTTTGCTTCCAGGTACACCCCGCGCGCGTGCAGCATCGCGAAAGTGTCGCGTGCGCTGTGGCCGAGCGCCAGCACCACGTGGTCGGCGCGGATCTGCTCGCCGCCGGCCAGGGTGACGCCGCGCACCTGGCGTTCGCCGGCGGCATCGGTGTCGATCAGCAGATCGTCGACGCGCTGGCTGAAGCGGATTTCGCCGCCGAGCGATTCGATCGTCTCACGCATGTGCTCGACCATCGACACCAGCCGGAAGGTGCCGATGTGCGGCTTGCTGACATAGAGGATTTCCTCCGGCGCGCCGGCCTTGACGAACTCGGTCAGCACCTTGCGGCCGTGATGCTGGGGATCGCGGATCTGGCTGTACAGCTTGCCGTCGGAAAACGTGCCGGCGCCGCCCTCGCCGAACTGCACGTTCGACTCTGGATGCAGGTTGCGCTTGCGCCACAGGTCCCAGGTGTCCCGGGTGCGCTCGCGCACTTCCTTGCCGCGATCGACGATGATCGGGCGAAACCCCATCTGCGCCAGCACCAGTCCGGCGAACAGCCCGCAAGGACCGAAGCCGATCACCAGCGGGCGGTGTTCGATCCGCGGTGGCGCCTTGGCCACGAGGTGGTACTCCGTGTCCGGTGCAGGTCGCACATGCGGATCGCCGGCGAAGCGCCGCAGCAGATCGGCTTCGCGCGGCGTGTCGACATCCACCGCGTAGATCAACGCGATCGCCCCGCGCTTGCGCGCGTCATGGCTGCGTTTGGCGACGCGGTAACCGGCCAGTTCGCCGGCGCTGATGCCCAGCCGCGAGAGGATCGCGGCCGTGAGCTCGGCTTCGCCGTGCTCCAGCGGAAGCTTGAGGTTGGTCAGTCGCAGCATGGGTTGGCGGTCCGGGTGCAGCAGTCAGTCCACAAGGTTGCAGATACCGCGCTGGCGCCGGTGGTCACGCCTTGCCGAGGAAATCCGCTTTGCCGATGTCGGTGCCGGCTTCGCGCAGGATGGCGTAGGCGGTGGTGCAGTGGAAGAACAGATTGGGGATCAGGTAGTGCAACAGATAGGTCCGGCCCTCGAAATCCAGGTCGCCACTGCGCATCTTGAGGTGGATCGGCCGGGTCTCGCTGCCGTCGATCTGCTCGGGCGAAAACCCCTTGAGGTAGTCGATGGCGGCGTCGATGCGAGCGCGCGCCTCAACCAGGGTGGTCTCGTTGTCCTCGAACGACTTCGGCTCCACGCCGGCCAGCCGGGCGGTGCCGCGGGTGGCCGTGTCGCAGGCGATCTGCACCTGCTTGATCAGTGGCAGCATATCGGGGATCAACCGCGTCTGCAGCAGCACCCCGTCACTGACGCCTTTCGTGCTGGCGTGCTCGGCGCCCTTGTCCAGCACATGGGAAAGATTGCCGAGCGCGTGCGCGAAGACGGGAACGGATGCCTGGTGCATGGACAGTGACATGGGGATTGCTCCGATGGTGGATGAACGAAGAAGGTCGAGGGGACCAAGATACGAGTATGCGCGGCGACGAAGGTCGCGCGATAGCGAAACGACGCTCCGGCGATTCCCTGCGTGGGTGCGTGCTAGTCGGCGTGCCCGACCCAGTCGGCGACGGCACGCGGGTGTTCCAGGTGGAGATGATGGCTGCCATCCATGTGACTGACCCGGATATCAGCGACACACGCAGCGCGCGCTTCCATGGTGCCCGGTGGCAGGTAGGGCGCGGCCGGCTGCGCCAGCAACAGCCGGGTCGGCGTGGCGATGCCCCTGAGCAGCGCCTGCACCTGGCCTTCAGCCAGCCGTACCGCGGAGGGCCGGGTCAGCCGCGGGTCGCTGCGCCAGCGCCAGCCACCGGCGCTTTCGACCAGACCGCGCTCGACGATGGGTCGTGCCACTTCGGCCTGCATGCCGCTGGCCATGCAGCGTGCACTGACCGCCTGCTCGATGCCGGGAAAGATCCGTAGCGGACGGCTGCGCTCGGAGCGTGCGGCCAGCGCTTCGCGGAATCGCTGCAAGGTGCGTGAGCCATCGTCGCCGAGTGGGCCGAGGCCTTCGATCAGCAGCAGCCGCTCGATCCGCTCCGGTGCGGCCGCGGCGACCAGCGAGGCAACGCCGGCCCCCAGCGAATGGCCGAGCAAGATATAACGCGGCCACTGCAACGCGTCGGCGGCCGCCCGCACGCTCTGCACGTAGCCGAGACAGTGGTAGTCGCTGCTTGCAGGCAGATGGTCGGAATATCCATGGCCTTCCAGCTCCAGCGCGATCACCCGGTAACGCGCGGCCAGCAGCGGCGCCAGCAACATGAAGCTGCCGGCGTTGTCCAGCCAGCCATGCAGCGCGAGCAGGGGCGGCGCCGAAGGATCGCCCCAGGCCAGGCCGCGCAGGGTGAGGTGGGCCAGCGGTACCGTGAGTTCAGTCGGCACGCGCGCCGAGCTTCCGTGCACGTTGACCGGCTTCGAGCCTGGCATGGTGGGCCGCAACGGCATCGTGCCCGGTGGCGAATTCGTCCCAGCCCTGGGTGTGCTGCAGCACCAGCGCGGCGAGGCCTTCGACCTGTCCGGCGCTGTCGTTGAGCGCGGGGATGTAGCGCAGGGATTCGCCGCCGGCGGCGATGAAGAAGTCGCGATTCTGCATCGCAATCTCTTCCAGCGTCTCCAGGCAGTCCACCGCGAAACCGGGGCAGACGACATCCAGCTGGCGCACGCCATCGGCTGCCAGGCGACGCACGGTGGCATCGGTGTAAGGCTGCAGCCATTGCTCGCGCCCGAGCCGCGACTGGAAGCTGACCATGACGTGCTCCTCGCCCAGGCCCAATCGCTCGCGCAGCAGCCGTGCGGTGGCCTGGCACTGGCAGAAATACGGATCGCCCGCGCGCATGTAGCGCTCGGGAATGCCGTGGAACGACAGCAACAGGCGCTCCCCGCGCCCGTTCGCCTGCCACCATGATTCAATGCTGCTGGCCAGCGCCTCGATGTGGCGCGGATCGTCATGGTAGTCGTTGACCACGCGCACTTCCGGCGGCCAGCGCAGCGACTTGATGCTGTCGGCCAGCGCGTCGAGTACCGAGCCGGTGGACGTGGCCGAATACTGCGGATACAGCGGCAGCACCAGCAGGCGCCGCACGCCTTCACGCTGCATCTGCGCGATCGTCTGTGCCACCGAGGGCTCGCCGTAGCGCATCGCCAGCGCCACCCGGATCGGCGCGGTGGGCCTCTGCCGCAACAGTTCGGCCTGCAGCCCGGCGGCGAGCGCCTCGCTGCCGAAGCGCAGGGGCGAACCCTGCTCCGTCCAGATCTTGGCGTAGGCATGCGCCGAACGCTTCGGTCGCAGGCGCAGGATCACTCCGTGCAGGATCAGCCACCACAACCAGCGCGGATATTCGATCACCCGCGGGTCAGCCAGGAATTCCGCCAGATACGGCCGTACCGCCCGGGCGGTCGGGGCAGTCGGCGTGCCCAGGTTGACCAGCAGTACGCCAGCCTGAACGGTTGGCACGGAAGGCTCGTGGGAATAGCCGGCAAGGCCGGTATAGTGATTGGGCAAGGGCATCGTGACAGTCGGAAGCGGACCGGTCCTGCTGGATCGATCGTACAGTCTGCCACAAGCCCGCCGGGCCGCGTGCCCGCCGAATTACCTGAAGCCTACGGAGTCCCCATGTTGAAGACCCCCCTGCCTCGCTTGTTGTTGACCGGTCTGGCCCTGTTGCTGCCGGCGATGATGGCGCATGCCGAGGATCCGCCGCTGGTGCGGGCGACAAATTCGGTCAGGGTGCTCAACGAGATCATGCAGGCGCCGGACAAGGCAATTCCCCAGGACCTGCTGCGCAACGCGAAGGCCATCGCGGTCATCCCGGACATGATCAAGGCCGGTTTCATCTTCGGCGGGCGTCGTGGCGAGGGCCTGATCTCGGTGAAGAGCCCGGACGGCACCTGGTCCAACCCCAGCTTCGTCACCATGACCGGCGGCAGCGTCGGATTCCAGGCCGGTGTGTCTTCCACCGACGTGGTGCTGGTGTTCCGCACCCAGCACGGGGTGGACTCGATCGTGAGCGGCAAGTTCACCCTCGGCGCCGACGCTTCGGCGGCGGCGGGCCCGGTCGGGCGCACGGCGCAGGCGTCGACGGACGCACAGCTGAAAGCCGAGATCTATTCCTACTCGCGCAGCCGCGGGCTGTTTGCCGGGGTGGCGCTGGATGGCGGGGTGCTGCGCATCGACTACGATGCAAACGCCGCCGTGTACGGACCAGGCATCACGCCGCGGCGTATCTTCGAAGGTGGTGTCACCAACGTTCCCGTGCCGGTGGTCGACTTTCGCGACCGGCTTGAGGAGTACACTTCGCAATAACTATCGGCGCGTTTTGTGCCGGCTACACTTGGCCGGAATCGGTCTAGAGGTTGATCATGGGTTTGGACAGCGTTTGGCATTGGCTTCTCTTTCTGGCGATCGTGCTGCTGGTCTTCGGCACCAAGAAAATCCGCAACCTCGGGCCGGATCTTGGCGAGGCTATCCGCGGTTTCAAGAAGGGCCTCGGTGGCGACGATGAGACGAAGAAGAAGGACGAGGAAGAAGCTCGCCGCAAGGAGGCCGAGCAACTGCGCGCGGATCCGGAGCCCGCCGAACAGGCCAGCAAGCAGAGTCAGCACGACTCCAGCGAAACCAAGTAGGCACCCGGCGGGCGGCGTGCGGCGATGATCGAGTTCAGCCTCGGCAAACTGGTGTTGCTCGCCCTGATCGCGTTGATCGTGCTCGGCCCGGAGAAGCTGCCCGGTGCGGCGCGCACCGCGGGTGCGCTGCTGCGGCGCGTGCGCAAAGGTTGGGACGACGTGCGCTCCGAGGTCGAGCGTGAGCTCGAGGTCGAGGAGATCCGGCGCGCCGCGCGCGAGGCGGTGGCGCAAGTCGACGCGGCGCAACAGGAAGTCAAGGAAGGGCTGCGCCAGGTGCACAAGCCGCTGGCGGACCTGGCCAGCGAGGTTTCCGCGACCGGCCAGCCGAGCGCCGGGCAGGTGACCGAAACCACCGACCCGGCCAAACCCGAGGAGGCGAGCCAGCAGGCGGAGTTGCCCCTGGGTGAGCCGGCCTTGGGCGAAACGGCCGCACCCAGACGGAATGCAACGCATGACGACGCCTGAATCGGGCACGCCTGAATCGACGCCGGAAGGAGACAACCTGCAGCAGGGGTTGTTCTCGCACTTGCTGGAACTGCGCACGCGCCTGCTCAAGTCGGTGGCCGCCCTGGTGCTGATCCTGCTGGCGCTGGTGCCGTTTGCCAATCGGCTCTACACCCAGTTGGCTGCGCCGCTGGTGGCCCGCTTGCCCGAGGGGGCGCACCTGATCGCCACCGGCGTCACCAGTCCGTTCATCACGCCGTTGAAGCTGGCGTTTTACCTCGCGCTGTTCATCAGCATGCCGGTGATCCTGTACCAGCTGTGGGCGTTCGTCAGCCCGGGCCTGTACAAGCACGAGAAGCGTCTGGCGCGGCCCTTGCTGGCGGCCGCGATGGGGTTGTTCTATCTGGGCTGTGCGTTCGCCTACTTCCTGGTGCTGCCGGCGGCGTTCCGCTTCCTCGTCGCGGTGACGCCGAGCGGCGTGGAGATGATGACCGACATCAGCCAGTACCTCGACTTCGTGATGCTGATGTTCTTCGCGTTCGGCTTTTGCTTCGAGGTGCCGGTGGCGGTGGTGATCCTGGCTGCGATCGGCGTGGTGGATCTGGAAAAACTGCGCAATGGGCGGCGTTATGCGATCGTCGGCGCCTTCGGCGTCGCCGCGGTGATCACGCCACCGGACATCACCTCGATGCTGATGCTGGGGATTCCGATGACCCTGCTGTACGAAGTGGGGGTGCTGGCCGTGCGCTGGCTGATCAAGCCCGATTCACTGAAGGCGGACGCCGGCTGAGCCTGCCGCACGGGTTCAATACAGATCGATCGGATCGACATCCAGCGACCAGCGCACCTTGCGCGCCGTGGGTAACGCGGCCAGCGCCTGCTGCCATGGGCGCAGCAGGCCGCGCAATACGCCGCGACTGCCGGCCTCGATCAGCAACTGGCCGCGATGGCGTCCCGCGCGCAGGGCCATCGGGGCGGGCATCGGGCCGGCGATCTGCAACGGTGCGTCGGTGGGCAACGCGGCGTGGGCAGCGGTCAGGAACAGCTCGACCGCTTCGCGTTGGGGCGCGTCGGCGCGCAGCAGCACCTGATGGCTGTACGGCGGCAACTGGATCAGGCGGCGCTCGGCCAGCAGCTCGCGCGCGGCGGCGGCATAGCCGTGGGCCAGCAGGTTGCGCAGCAGCGGGTGCTCCGGCTGGTGCGTCTGCAACAGCACGCGTCCCGGCTTGCGCGCGCGTCCGGCGCGCCCGGCCACCTGCACCACCAACTGCGCCAAGCGTTCCTCGGCGCGAAAATCCACGCTGTGCAGGCCCTCGTCCACGCCCACGATGGCGACCAGGGTGAGGTTGGGCAGGTCGTGCCCCTTGGCCAGCATCTGGGTGCCGACCAGGATTGCCGGCTGATCGTTGTCCAGCGTCGCCAGCATCTCCTCGAACGCATCCTTGCGGCGGGTGGTTTCGCGGTCCACGCGCAACACCGGCACCCGTGGAAATCGCGCGATCAGGGCTTCTTCCAGCCGTTCGGTGCCATGTCCCTGCGCGGTCAGCTCGGCGGCGCCGCAGTTGGGGCAAGTCGCCGGCAGGCGCTGGTGATGGTCGCAGTGGTGGCAGATCAGCTGGCGTTGGCTCGCGTGCAGGGTCAGCGGTCGCTCGCAGCGCGAACACTCTGCATGCCAACCGCAGCCGTGGCACAGCAGCACCGGCGCGTAGCCGCGGCGGTTGCGGAATACCAGCGCCTGCTCGCCGCGCGCCACCGTCTCGGCCACCGCGGTCAGCAGGGCCGGCGACAAGCCGTGTTCCAGCCGCTGTCCGCGCATGTCGATGATCTGCACCTGTGGCGCTCGCACCGCGCCGGGGCGCGCGCGCAGGTGCAGGCTGCGATAACGACCGGCCTCGGCATTGGCCAGCGATTCCAGTGACGGCGTGCCCGAACCCAGCAGCACCGGCACGCCCAGCGCGCGGGCGCGCACCAGCGCCAGGTCGCGGGCGTGGTAGCGAAAACCGTCCTGCTGTTTGTAGGAGCCGTCGTGTTCCTCATCGACGATGATCAGGCCGGCCTGCGGTAGTGGCGTGAAGATCGCCGAGCGGGTGCCCAGGATCACGCGGGCGGTGCCGGCGCGAGCGCGCAGCCAGGCACGTGCGCGCTCACCTTCGGACAGGCTGGAGTGCAGCACTTCCACCATGACCCCGAGCCGTTGGCGCAGGCGCCGCACGGTCTGCGGCGCCAGCCCGATCTCCGGCACCAGCAGCAAGGCCTGCCGGCCCTGTGCCAGCACCTGCTCGATCAGCGCCAGGTACACCTCGGTCTTGCCGCTGCCGGTGACGCCGTCGAGCAGGAACGGCTGGTAGTGGCCGAGACTGGCACCGACCGCAGCCACGGCCTGGCGCTGTTCGTCACTGAGCTGCGGCGCGCTGGTTGATGGGGGCCGGTGCTCAGATGGTGCTCGCTCACTGCGCTCCAGCAGGCCCGCGCCAGCCAGCCGGCGCGCCGCTTCGCGCCAGCCGGGCTGACGCTCGTTGAGTTCCCGCGCGCTGAGTGCACCATCGGCAAGCAAGGCCAGCAGAGCCTTGCTGCCGCCACGCCGGCTGCCCGTATCGTGGGCGCTTTGTCCGGCGCTGGTGAGCGACCAGTATTCATCGCCGGTCGGCGGCAGCGCCCTGGCCTCGCGCAGGGTCAGCGGCAGCGCATTGGCATAGGCCTCGCCCGGTGCGCCCAGCCAGTAGTCGGCGGCCCAGGCCAGGGTCTGCATCAGTTCGGCATCGAGCAAGGCTTCGTCATCGAGCAGTCGCAGCGCCTGTTTGAGTCGCTTGCTGTCCACCGCCGCTTCGGCGTCGATCACCACCACCACCCCGACCAGCCGGCCGCGACCGAACGGCACCAGCACCCGACTACCCACGCACGCCTTGCCCGCCTCGGGCGGCAGGTAGTCGAACAGGGTCGGTAGCGGCAGGGGCAGGGCGACGCGAAGAACGGCCGGCATGGGCACCTCGATGGCGGCTCAGTGTAACCGCTGGCTGCACTCCGCCCATGTTGCGGTGTGTCGTCGATCGTCACACGTCAGGTTGCAGGCACTTGTTCTGGGTGGATCGAGAAATTCGGGGTAAGTGACTATCCCTTCGGGCTTTTCATGCTTATCCACAACAGCTGTGGATAACTCTGTGGATGTCGCGGGGAAGGTGGCCCGCAAAGCCCGCCGTGACGCCCTTCGCGACAGGGTGACCACGTTTTCGTCACATAAAATAAGACTTATGATTCAATGACTTGAAAATCAACATCATGTGGCCATCACACAATCGGCCAGCGGTCTCTACGTGGCTTCATGCTTCGACAGTGCTGTGCAAAACCTGCTGCCGGGTGCTTGTCGGCAGGGGTTTCCACCTGCCGCGCGGGCACACGTGCGGGTTTCCTCGGTCAGACGTTTACAAAACAACATGCCGAACGGAGCACGGCAGCGTAAAATGCGCGATCAGGTCGAGTCGGTGACGCCTGCGCCGATATAGACCAGAGCATCCCGAGAGTCTGCTGTGCCCCTGAATTCCTTCCGACCCGAGCGCGCGCGCCTGCTGCACGAGACGCGCGCCACCGTACGCCTCGCGCTGCCGTTGATCTGTGCCCAATTGGCTGCGATCGGCAGCAACGTGGTCGACGCGGTGCTGGCCGGACACGTCAGCGCGCACGTGCTGGGTGCCGTGGCGGTAGGCGCCAGCATCTGGTCGCTGGCCATCGTCAGCGGCATCGGCATGATGATGGCGGTACCACCCTCGATAGCGCAGCTGGACGGTGCCGGCCGGCGCGGCGAGGTCGGCGCGGTATTCCACCAGGCCCTGTGGTTGGCGCTGGGGATGGGCGCGCTGCTGTGGTTTGCGGTGCGCCACGCCGCGCCGCTGATCGACTTGATCGGGGTGACCCCGAGCCTGCGCCATGACGTGCAGCGCTTTCTGCTGGCAATCAGCTGGGGCGCGCCGGCGCTGACCTGCTATTTCGCGCTGCGCGGGTTGTCCGAAGGGCTGTCGCTGACCCGGCCGTCGATGTATTTCAGCCTGGGTGGGCTGGTCATCCTGGTGCCGCTGGGTTATGTGTTGATGTTCGGCAAGCTGGGCATTCCGCCGCAAGGCGCGCACGGCTGCGGGATGGCGACGGCGATCGTGCTGTGGCTGGAGCTGCTGGGGTTCGGCAGCTACGTGATCTTTCGGCGCCATTACCGTGGCCTGGGCCTGTTCGAGCATGTCGAGGGACCGAATCTGCGCCGCATCGGCGAGTTGATGCACGTCGGAGCACCGATGGCGGTGACCCTGCTGGCCGAGGCCGGGCTGTTCGTGGCCACCGCGCTGATCATCGCCACGTTGGGCGAGGACGTGATTGCCAGCCACCAGGTCGCGATCAACATCGCCTCGCTGTTCTTCATGATCCCGCTCGGACTGGCGATGGCGATCACCGTGCGCGTGGGCCATGCGGTGGGTCGCGGCGACGAGCGTGGCGTGCGCTACGCCGGTTTCTGCGGCATCGGCCTGACCCTGGCGACCCAGTTGTTCTCGGCGACCCTGCTGCTGGGCCTGCCGCATGCCATCGCGGCGCTGTATACGCACGATCCGAAGGTCATCGCGCTGGCCGCGCAGCTGATCATGCTGGCTGGGTTGTTCCAGTTCTCCGATGGCATCCAGGTCGCCGCCAACGGTGCGCTCCGCGGTCTCAAGGACACCCGCGTGCCGATGGCGATCACCCTGTTTTCGTATTGGGCCGTGGGCATGCCGGTGGGCTGGTGGCTGGCCTTCCATCACGGCATGGGCGCGCGCGGCATGTGGGTCGGCCTGATCGCAGGATTGTCGGTGGCCGCGGTGATGCTGTTCACCCGCTTCTGGCGCAGCGCCTGGAAACAGCGCTGGCGCCTTGCGGGCATGACCGTGTCGGCGCGACCGGCTACGCTTGACGTCTGACTCTGGAACCTTGTCCATGACCCCACCGTTGCCACCACCACGCCGCCGAAGTTTCCTGCGCAGCCTCGGGTATGGTCTCAACCTCACCCGGCTGGTCATCATCAACCTGGCTTTCTTCGGCTTCCTGTTCATCGTGTTGTTGCTGGCGGTGGTCGCCAGCGTTGCCGACGATCACGTCGTGCAACCGGACAGCGTGCTGGTGCTCAAGCCGCAGGGGCAACTGGTCGAGCAGTACAGCATGGCGCCGCTGCAGCGCGCGCTGTCCGGGCTGTCCGGCGAGGATCTGAAACAGGTGCAACTGCGCGACCTGGTCGGTGCGATCGACGCCGCCGCGAAGGACAAGCGAATCAGCCGCATTCTGCTGCTGCCTGGCGATCTGCAAAGCGGTGGTTTCGCGGCCCTGCGCGAGGTGGGCGTGGCGCTGGACCGCTTCCGCGCTACCGGCAAGCCGGTGATTGCCTGGGGCGTGAATCTGGATCAGGGCCAGTATTACCTCGCCGCGCACGCCGATCGCCTGCTGGTGGATCCACTGGGTGGCGTGCTGATCACCGGGCTGGCCAACTACCGCCTGTTCTACAAGGATCTGCTCGACAAGCTGGGCGTCGACGTGCACCTGTTCCGCGTCGGCGAATTCAAGAGCGCCGCCGAACCGTACATCCTCGATCATGCGTCACCGGAGGCGAAGCAGGCGGACAGCTACTGGATGGACGGGTTGTGGAATAGCTACCTGGACCAGGTGGCGAAGCTGCGCAAGATCGATCCGACCGCGCTGCGCGACGACATCGACAACCTGCCGCAGCACATCGCCAGCACCCGGGGCGACCTGGCCCAGTTGGCACTGAACCAGCATCTCGTCGATGGCACCGCGACCCGCGCCGAACTGGTGGCGATGCTGCGCGAGCAGGGCGTGCCGGCCGGACGCAAGAACCAGGGGTTCCGCCAGGTCAACCTGCGGCGTTATGTCGCCAGCCTGCCGCGCGAGGGCAAGCTGCTGGCGCCGGGCGTGACGATCATCGTGGCCGAGGGCGAGATTGCCGGCGGCCGGCGGCCGGCCGGTTCGATCGGGGGCGAATCCACCGCGGCACTGATTCGCGCTGCCCGTGAGGACAAGCGCACCAAGGCCCTGGTGCTGCGGGTCAACTCGCCCGGTGGCGAGGTCTACGCGGCCGAGGAGATCCGCCGCGAAGTCGAGCAGGCGCGCTCGGCCGGCATCCCCGTGGTGGTGTCGATGGGCGACGTGGCGGCCAGTGGTGGCTACTGGATCTCGATGAACGCCAACCGCATCTTCGCCGAGTCGAACACGATCACCGGCTCGATCGGCATCTTCGGCATGTATTTCACGGTCCCCGGCACGCTGGCCAGGCTCGGTATCCAGAGCGACGGCGTAGCCACCGGCCCGATGGCCGGCGCGTTCGATATCACCCGCACGCTCGACCCCAAGGTCGGCACGGTGATCCAGGCGGTGATCGACAAGGGCTACCGCGACTTCGTGGGTAACGTGGCCAAGGCCCGTGGCAAGAGCTATCAAGCCATCGACGCGATCGCCCAGGGCCGCGTATGGACCGGTCGGCAGGCGCTGGAGCGGGGTCTGGTCGACCAGCTCGGTGGTCTGGAGAAGGCCGTGGCTGAGGCAGCCAGTCTGGCCAAGCTGGACAAGGACTACCCGGTGCGTTACCAGGAGGCGCCACTGGGCAGCTTCGAGCGGTTCCTGATCAATCTGGACCACAATGCCAGCATGCACGTGCTGCAATCCTGGGGCGTACGCCTGCCGCGCTGGTTTGCCCAGATGCCCGCGCTGGCACCGGAGCTGGAGTTGCTGCGCAACGCCAGGGCCGGTACGCCGAACATCTACGCGGACTGCCTGTGCGGCCCGCGTTGATCCGATCGGAAGGGCTACTGCTGCTGCGCCTCGATCTGCTTGCGTTGCTCCTCGGCGTGCTTGTCCACGACCTTCTGCACGTCCTTCGCACGCTGTTCGCTAGCCTTCAACGCGTCAAACGGGGTGGCAACTTCGGCGGCCTGGGCCTTCGGCTCCGGCGGCTTGCTGGAGCAGCCAGCCAGGGCCAGTAGGCATAGCAGGATCGGCAGCGATTTCATGGGCGTTCTCGTGCGTGACGGGAATGTCGAGTGTCCCGCCGCGCGGGTTGGCAGGCAAGCCGGCTGGCAACCCGGGCGTGACCGGCAAGACGTTGCTAAGCTTGAGTGCATGAGCAACCTCCCGAACAGCCGCTCGGAAGCCTGGCAACTGCGCGGCCACACTGCCCTGGTCACTGGCGCGAGCAAGGGCATTGGCTATGCGACGGCCCGTGAGCTGGCCGGCCTCGGCGCCGACCTGCTGCTGGTGGCGCGCGACGAGGATTACCTGGAGCAGGTGCGGGTGGAGCTGGGCGAGGACTTTCCGGATGTCCGTACCCTCGCCTTCGGCGCCGACCTGACCGAGGCGGAGGAACGCCTGGCGGTGTTCGACTGGATCGCCGATCTCGGCGCGCCACTGTCGCTGCTGGTCAACAACGCCGGTGGCAACCAGCCCGGCGCCACGCTGGACTACGCCGAGGACGACTACCGCGCCATCTTCGAGCAGAACCTGTTTTCCGCCTTCGAGATGTGCCGCCTGGCGCAACCGCACCTGGTGCAGCACGCCAACGCGGCGATCGTCAACGTCGGCTCGGTATCGGCGATCACCCACGTGCGTACGGGCTCCCCGTACGGCATGAGCAAGGCGGCGCTGCATCAGCTCACGCGCAACCTGGCCGTGGAATGGGCGGTGGACGGCATCCGCGTCAACGCGGTGGCGCCGTGGTACATCCGCACCCAGCGCTCGGAGCCGGCGCTGGCCGACCCCGACTACCTGGACGAAGTGCTCGACCGCACGCCGTTGCGGCGGATCGGCGAACCGGAGGAAGTGGCCGCGGCAATTGCCTTCCTGTGCCTGCCGGCCGCCAGCTATGTCACCGGCCAGATACTGGCGGTGGACGGCGGGTTCCTGAATTACGGGTTCTGACACGCTTGCGGGGATAGCGCCGTGACATCCACGCCGCTCACCTTGAACCCGGCCGGCCGCGCCGTCACCTCGGTCAGCGTAATATTGTCTTCTTTTCTTCCGGAGCCGCTCCATGCCACTCGACACCGCCACCCGCGACCGCATCGATACCCTGCTCAAGGAGCACCACGTAGTGCTGTTCATGAAGGGCGATCGGCAGCAGCCGATGTGCGGCTTTTCCGCCGCTGCCACCAACACGCTGAACGAGGTCCTGCCCGACTACCACACGGTCAACGTGTTGGAGGATCAGGACATCCGCGAAGGCATCAAGCTTTACGGCAACTGGCCGACGATTCCGCAGTTGTATGTGGAAGGCGAGCTGGTCGGGGGCGCCGACCTCATCAGCCAGATGTACGGTAGTGGCGAGTTGCACACGCTGTTTGGCGTGGCGGCGCCGGATCGCACGCCACCGGAAATCACCATCACCGACGCCGCTGCCGAGGCGATCCGCCAGGGCACCGCCAGCGCGCAGGGTGTGGCCTTGCACCTGGAAATCGGGCCCGATCACAGCGCCGGCTTCCAGTTGGCGCCGGCCGGGGCGCACGACATCGTGGCGCACGCGAACGGCCTGGAGGTCCATTTCGACCCGGCCAGTGCCCAGCGCGCCAAGGGGATCGTGATCGACTGGGTGTCCACCGTGCAGGGTGAAGGCCTCAGCCTGACCTTCCCGGGCGCGCCGTAGGACAAGTCGTTGCAGCGTGCCGGACGCGGCAGGTGGGTCTACCAGCCTGCCCGGTTGCCCAGAGAGGCTGTGAAAAACACCCGGTTGTTGCAATCACCGCCGAACGGCAGTGTCGCAGGCGCGCCGCCGGAAAAGGGGCGACACACGTTCATTACTGAATCGACCCCATGAAGTATGGGGAGATTCGACGATTTCTGCCGTGATGATGATTTCCCTTTCCTTGTACAGAGCTGTCTCTTGCTCAGATCTCGATTGAATTTCGCGAAAAGACCGGCGGGCAGTGCCCGCCCTACGGCGCGGTGATTCTTCCCGCCGGCCCTTCCACAGCGCGGCAATAGTAGGGCGGGCACTGCCCGCCGGCCCTTCCACCGCGCGGTAATAGTAGGGCGAGCATTGCCCGCCGGCTCTTCCACCGCGCGGTAATAGTAGGGCGGGCATTGCCCGCCGGCTCTTCTGCATCAATACAAGATGTGATCAAGAGGCAGTGCGCAGCGGGGGCAGGTGCCGAAGGCGGATGAGGGTGCCCTTGATCTTTGTCCAGGAGCGCAAGAGCGCCCCTATCAGCCCTGCGGGCAGCATCCGCTGCAAACATCGGCAATCCTGCCGATGTTGCCCGCTTTGCGGGGGAAAGCCAGCGCAACGTCCCGTGCCAGCCCAGAGAGGCCATGAGAAAAATCGCCCGCTTGCTGCGCCCGAGAAGAAGTGCCCTGGGGTGCGAGCGCCGCCGGATGCCCGTGCCAGCGGCGAACCAGGCGCCAATCCGGGTTGCAGGTTCACCAAACTCCCCGAATTGGCCCGAGGCGTACCTTGTCACGAACGCCCAGCGGCCCTTTCTCTACGGCGGCCGAAGTTTTTCGCGATCTCTGATCCGGAACCGACCGCGACCGCTCGCGCTCGTGGAAATCGGGGGCGCAAGGATTTCCACCAGACGCAAGACCCACCGCCCCGCTTGTCGAACGGTAGCGCGCGGACTTGCGGCGTGACTGGGCCGCCTCAAGCACAGCCGCGTCGAGCGGGCCACCATGCTTGGGCCTTGCCGGACGGGCTGGCCCCGCCGGAATGGGCAGGGGCAGGCCAATTCTGACCATCGCACGAGCCTGCGACACAGGGCTGGCGGGTAGCCTCCGACCCTACGCAACTGTGCGTCAATTGATAAAGATATGTTGACAACGTGTAAGTTTTTACCGTACGGTCCGTCACTGGAAGCGGCCGTAATTTAGTGCGTCGAGGGGGCCGTCCCATTCCATTTCCGCGCCCATCGCCAAGAGTGGAGCCGGAAGCTGTGTTGCCAACCGCAGTTCTCAGGAGTACTTGCATGAAATTGCTCACCAACAAAAAACTTGCAACTGCCGTGCGTTACGCACTGTCAGTTGGCGCCCTCGTGGCGACCGGTGCGGTGTTCGCACAGGACGCCACCTCGGCCGATCAGGCCGAGCCGGCCAGCACCAAGACACTGCAGACCGTCGTGGTTACCGGTTCGCGTATTCGCAGTGCGGACATTGAAACCGCGCAGCCGATCATCGTGATGGATCGCACCCAAATCGAACACCAGGGCTTCAACTCGGTGGCCGATATCCTCTCGAACCTGCCCCAGGCCGGTACGCCGCCGATCAGCCGTTCCTCCGTGCTGGCTTCCGGTGAGGATGTCGGTGGCTACTACATCGACATGCGCAACCTCGGTGCCAACCGCACCCTGATCCTGTTGAACGGCAAGCGTCTCGGCACGACCACCAGCGGCCTGCAGGATCTGTCACAGATTCCGGTCTCGGCCATCGACCGCATCGAAGTGCTGAAGGACGGTGCCTCGGCGATCTACGGTTCGGACGCGATCGCGGGCGTGGTCAACATCATCACGCGCAAGAACTTCGACGGTGCCGAAGCCAGCGCCTACGTCGGTCAGTACGGCCAGGGCGACGGTGACAAGCAGACCTACAGCATGACCATGGGCGCGCACAGCGACAAGGGTTCCATCACGCTCAGCGCCGAGTATTCCAAGGAAGATCCGGTATGGGCGCGGGATCGCTCCTTCAGCGCCTATCCCGGCACTTCCCGTCATCCCGAGGATGGCTGGTCGATCGTGTCGCAGTACGGCAACTTCTTCATGCCGGACGGGTATTGCACGTCGGGCCTGTGCGCCCTGAATCCGGGCGGCGATCCTGCCAATCCGGCTGACTGGCACAACACCGGAGAAGGCGGTGGCACCAACGACCGCTCCAACTACAACGAGCAGATGATGCTGCAAACCGGCATCGAGCGTCACTCGTTGTTCGTCAGCGGTGACTACGACTTTACTGACAACCTCAAGTTCTCGTCCGACTTCATGTACAACAAGCGCGAGACCTTGCAGCAGGTCGCCGGCTATCCGTTCCAGCCTGCGTTCTACATGCCGTACACGTTGCCGAATGATGTGGACGCCGCGGTCATCGGTCTTTCGCCGGACAGTTACTACAACCCGACTGGCGAGGACGTCTACTTCTACCGTCGTGGCTGGGAAGTGCCGCGCACCACCCAGAGCGACCTGACCACGTACCGCTTCTCGGGTACCCTGGAAGGCAGCTTCGACATCGGCGAGCGTACCTGGAACTGGGATGTCGGCGGCTTCGTCAACAACAATGACTCGCTCAAGACCCAGCATGGTGACTTCAGCCTGATCGGCGCCCAGGGCGCACTTGGTCCGTCGTACCTCGAGCCCTCCACTGGCCAGGTCACCTGCGGCACGGGGTCGGACAATGCGCTTCCCTACGGCAGTGCGCCTGGTTCCTGCGTGCCATGGAACCCGTTCATCCCCGCCGGCCAGGGCGGTTCGGGCTCGCTGTCCGATCCTGACTTGCAGGCCTACCTGTTCCCGTACTATCACGACACCGGCAATACCCGCACGGTCGACTACAGCGCCAACCTCACCGGCTCGGTGTTCACCCTGCCGGCTGGCGATCTGCAGGTGGCGACGGGCTTCGAGTACCGTCATGAGTCTGGCGAGTTCGTGCCGGATGCGTTCAGCCAGGCTGGCATCAGCACCAACCTGTCGTCCGGTCCGACCGGCGGCGAATACGATGTCAAGGAATACTACCTGGAGGTCGAGATCCCGCTGTTGAGGGACCTGCCGTTCGCCAAGCAACTGACCGCGAACGTCGCCAGCCGGTATTCGGATTACAGCTCGTTCGGCAGCACCACCAACAACAAGTACAGCCTGGCCTGGAAGCCGATCGACGACCTGCTGGTTCGTGCCACCTATGCGGAAGGTTTCCGCGCACCGACCATCGGTGATCTGTTCGGCGGCATCAGCGGTACGTTCGACTACTACGTAGATCCATGCGATACCACCCGTGGTTCGGCGGTGAACAATCCGGACGTGGCGGCGCGCTGCTCGAATGGCTTCGGTGGCCAGCCGGGTACGCCGACCAATTTCGTCCAGTTGGGCCAAGGTGGTGTGCCGTGCACCACGACCTCCTGCCAGACCGGCACGCAGTTCTTTGCCGGTGCCAACCCCAACCTGGAGCCGGAAACCTCGATCAGCCGGACGCTGGGCATGGTCTACAGCCCGAGCTGGGTACAGGGTCTCGACCTGAGCCTCGACTGGTATCGCATCCGCATCAACAATGCGATCACCGGTGACAGCGTGACTGACATGATGAGCGACTGCTACGTGCTCGGTGTGGCCTCGCGTTGCGACAGCTCCCTGTTCTCGCGCGACCCGGCCACCGGTGTGGTGACCTATGCACAGCGTGGCAGCAGGAACGCGGGTTGGACCGACACCGAGGGTTACGACTTCGGCGTCAACTACCGCTTGCCGGAGTTCTCGTTCGGCAAGTTCGCGGTGCACTGGAACACGACCTACACCGATTATCTGAACCAGAAGCCGGACAGCGCGGCGGATACCGAGGTGTTGCATTACACCGGCAAGGGCGGCAATTTCCGCGTCCGCTCCAACCTGGGTCTCGATTGGACCCTGGGTGACTTCGGTGCGACCTGGACCGCGCGCTACTACTCCAGCATGATGGAAGAGTGCTCGTATGATGACGAGTGCAACATGCCGGACTACATCTCGCCGTCCACCGGTGCACAGCCCATGCGCCGTACGGGTGCGAACACGTTCCACGACCTGCAGTTCCGCTGGAATGCGCCGTGGAATGCCACGGTCTCCGTCGGCGCCAACAACGTGTTCGATCATGTCGGTCCGATCATGTACACGGAGCCGAACTCGCAGTACCCGTACTACGGCGGCTTTGACATCGGTCGCTTCTACTACGTGCGTTACAACCAGAAGTTCTAAGCTTCACCTGAACCAAGGTTGATATCGGCCGGGATCCCGCAAGGGGTCCCGGCCTTTTTCTGGGCCGATCCGGGTCGCAGGTTCACCAAACTCCCCGGATTTTCCTGCAGCGCATCTTGTCACGAACGTCCGGCGACGCTCGCTACGGCGGTCGAATTTTTTCGCGGCCTCTGACCGAACCGACTGTTACCACCCACACTCGTGAGGATCGAGGCGCAAGGATTCCCACAACACGCGCGCAAGATTGCGCTGGCCCGCTTGCCGCACGGCAGTGCGCAGACTTGCGACATACCCAGGCTACCGCGGACGTAATCGCGTCGATCGAATCATCTTTCTTGGCCTTGCCGGATGGGATGGCGCCACCGCCGTGGGCGAGGGCGAGCCGTTCATGATCATCGCACAAGCCATGCGACGCAGAGCTGCCGAGTAGCGCCCGAGCCTACGCGCGCCTGCGCGTAACTAATTGATAAGAAACTGTATGTCAATTGATAAGGAAATGTTGACAATACGTTAGATTTCACCGTACGGTCCGTCACCGGAAGCGGCCGCTAATTTAGCGTGTTGAGGGGCCGTCCCACTCCATTTTCGCGCCCACCGCAAAAGAATGGTGGCGAAAGGGGTGTTGCCAACCGCAGTTCTCAGGAGTACTTGAATGAAATTGCTCACCCATAAAATACTAACAATGTCAGTGCGTTACGCGCTGTCGGTCGGTGCCCTCGTGGCTACCGGTGCGGTGTTCGCACAGGACGCTACCTCGGCTGACCAGGCCGAGCCGGCCGCTACCAAGACACTGCAGACCGTCGTGGTCACCGGTTCGCGCATCCGCAGTGCGGATGTTGAAACAGCACAACCGATCATCGTGATGGATCGCACCCAGATCGAACACCAGGGCTTCAACTCGGTAGCCGACATCCTTCAGAACCTGCCCGAGGCCGGCTCGCCGGATATCAGTCGCTCCTCGGTGCTGGCTTCCGGTGAAAACGTCGGTGGTTACTACATCGACTTGCGCAATATGGGCGCCAACCGCACCCTGATCCTGTTGAACGGCAAGCGCCTGGGTGCCACCACCAGCGGCTACCAGGATCTGTCGCAGATTCCGGTCTCGGCCATCGAGCGGATCGAAGTGCTGAAGGACGGCGCTTCGGCGATCTACGGCTCGGACGCGATCGCGGGTGTGGTCAACATCATCACGCGCAGGAACTTCGACGGTGCCGAAGCCAGCGCCTACGTCGGCCAATACGGCCAGGGCGATGGCGACAAGCAGACCTACAGCATGACCATGGGTGGACACAACGATCGTGGCTCCATCACGTTCAGCGCCGAGTATTCCAAGGAAGACCCGGTTTGGGCGAGCGATCGCTCTTACAGCGCTTACCCCGGCACCTCACGCCATCCCGACGATGGTTGGTCGGTCGTGTCGCAGTACGGGAACTTCTATATGCCGGACGGGTATTGCTCGTCGGGTCTGTGCGCACTGAATCCGGGTGGCGATCCGGCCAATCCGAATGACTGGCACAACACCGGAGAAGGCGGTGGCACCAACGACCGCTCCAACTACAACGAGCAGATGATGCTGCAAACCGGCACCGAGCGTCATTCGTTGTTCGTCAGCGGCGACTACAACGTCACCGACAACATCAAGTTCACGTCCGACTTCCTGTACAACAAGCGCGAGACCACACAGCAGGTCGCAGGCTATCCGTTCCAGCCCGCGTTCGACATGCCGTACGTGTTGCCGAACGATCAAGATGCGATCGGTCTTTCCGCGGACAGTTACTTCAACCCGACCGGCGAGAAGATCGACTTCTACCGCCGTGGCTGGGAAGTGCCGCGCACCACCGAGAGCGATCTGACGACATACCGCTTCTCGGGTGGATTGGAAGGCAGCTTCGAGATCGGCGAGCGTACCTGGAACTGGGATGTCGGCGGCTTCGTCAACAACAATGACTCGCTCAAGACCCAGCATGGCGACTTCAGCCTGGTCGCCCTGGAAGGCGCACTCGGCCCATCCTATCTCGATTCATCCACCGGCCAGGTCACCTGCGGCACGGGCCCGGACAATGCGCTTCCGTACGGCAGTTCACCTGGTTCCTGCATCCCATGGGACCCGTTCATCCCCGCCGGTGAGGGCGGAGCAAACTCGCTGTCCGATCCAGACTTGCAGGCTTACCTGTTCCCCTACTACCACGACACCGGCAATACCCGCACGGTGGATTACAGCGCCAACCTCACCGGTTCGCTGTTTACCTTGCCGGCTGGCGATCTCAAGGTGGCGACGGGCTTCGAGTACCGTCATGAGTCCGGCGAATACATACCCGATGCGTACAGCCAGTCTGGCCTCAGCACCAACTTGTCGTCCGGTCCGACCGGCGGCGAATACGATGTCAAGGAGTACTACCTGGAGGTCGAGATCCCGCTGTTGAGGGACCTGCCGTTCGCCAAGCAATTGACCGCGAACGTCGCCAGCCGCTACTCGGATTACAGCTCGTTCGGCAGCACCACCAACAACAAGTACAGCCTGGCCTGGAAGCCGATCGACGACCTGCTGGTACGTGCCACCTACGCGGAAGGTTTCCGCGCACCGACCATCGGTGATCTGTATGGCGGCATCAGCGGCACGTTCGACTACTACACCGATCCTTGCGATACCGCGCATGGTTCGGCGGCGTCCAACGCGGATGTGGCCTCGCGCTGCGCGAACGGCTTTGGCGGCCAGCCGGGAACGCCAACTGACTACGTCCAGTTGGGTCAAGGTAATCAGCCATGCACCTCGTATCCTTGCCAGACCGGTACGCAGTTCTATTCTGGTGCCAACCCCAACCTGGAGCCGGAGACTTCGATCAGCCGCTCGCTCGGCGTTGTCTACAGCCCGAGCTGGGTGCAGGGTCTCGATCTGAGCCTCGACTGGTACCGCATCCGCATCAACAACGCGATCACCGGCGACTCGGTGAATGACATGTTGAACGACTGTTACGTGCTCGGCGTGACCTCGCGGTGCGACAGTTCCCTGTTCACCCGCGACGCGGACTCCGGCGTGGTGAATTACGCACAGTATGGTGGCCGCAACTCCGGTTGGACCGACACCGCGGGTTACGACCTCGGTGTCAACTACCGTCTGCCGGAATTCTCTTTCGGCAAGTTTGCGGTGCACTGGAACACGACCTACACCGATTACATGGATGACAAGGCGGACAATTCCCCGGATACGCCGGTGACCCACAATACCGGCTTTGCCACCGACCTCGGTGTCAACTTCCGCGTCCGCTCCAACCTGGGTCTCGACTGGACCCTGGGTGACTTCGGTGCGACCTGGACCACGCGCTATTACTCGGGCTTGACGGAGACGTGCTCTTACACTGCCGAGTGCGATGAGCTGGACTACATCTCGCCATCCACTGGCGCGCAGCCCATGCGTACGACGGGTGCAAACACTTTCCACGACGTGCAGTTCCGCTGGAATGCACCATGGAACGCCACGATTTCGGTCGGCGCCAACAACGTGTTCGATCATGTCGGTCCGATCCTGTACACGCAGCCGAGCTCGCAGTATTCGTACTACGGTGGCTACGATATCGGTCGCTTCTACTATGTGCGTTACAACCAGAAGTTCTAAGCCTTAGCTGAACTGAGGTTGATGTCGGCTGGGATCCCGCAAGGGGTCCCGGCTTTTTTTCTGGATGTGGCGTGCAAGCCTAGGCGCGATGCCATACCGCACAGTGAAGCAGGTGGCCGTAACTCGTGCAAGAACTTACGCTGCCTTGTCGTCTGGCCGGCGGGCGGGCACGTGGTGTCAACAACCTCCCGCTCGGCCCACCCGGGTGCTTGCGGCAACATGCGCGCGTGCTATGTTTCTTCTGCCGTTCATGAGCACAGAGGTAACGCGATGCGGATTGGCCTGGCGATCGATGCGGCCTGCGACGTTTCGCAGGCCTTCCTGCAACAGAACCGGATTGCGGTGATGCCGATCACCGTGAAGGTCGATGATGAAACCTTCATGGATGATCGTGAGCAAAGCGAACGGCAGCGATTCATCGATCGCCAGCTCGGCAGCCGCAGCCACTCGGCGGAGACCGAGCCCAGTCCAGTGGAAGCCGTGCAGAAGCTGTTCCTGGAGAAGCTGGTGCTGGAGCAGGACTGCGTGTTCTGCCTGACGATCACGGCCACGCGCACCCCGATCTTCGAGCACGTCAACAAGGCCAGCTTCGCGATCCTGAAGAATTATCGCCAGGTGCGTGAGCAAGCCGCGGTCCCCGGCCCGTTCATGATGCGCGTGATCGACACCCGCAACCTCTTTGCCGGCGCGGCGCCGGCGATCTACGAGGCGAGCCGGATGATCGCCGCAAACGCGGCACCGCCCGAAATACGCGCGCGGCTGTTGCACATTGCCGATCACAGCTACGGCTACGTGGTGCCGCGCGACCTCTATTACATCCGCGCCCGCGCCAAGAAAAAGAACGATCACAGCGTCGGCCTGTTTACCGCGATGTTGGGGTCGGCGCTGGACATCAAGCCGATCCTGCGCTGCTTCCAGGGTGAAACCGGCCCGGTAGGCAAAGTGCGCGGCTTCGAGCAGGGTGCCGAGGCACTGTTCGATTACGCGGCCAAACGGGTCAGGGATGGCCTGCTGGTGCCGGTAGTGTGCGTGAGCTACGGCGGCGATCTGGCCGTGGTGACTCAGCTGCCGGGTTACGCTGGCTTGCGTGCGGCCTGCGCAGAGTGCGGCGTCGAGCTGATGGAGGCACCGATGAGCATCACCGGCATGGTCAACGTGGGCGAGGGCGCCGTGAGCCTGGGGCTGGCGGCCGAGGACCACGACGCCGAATTCTGAGAGGCAGCAGGAATCCCGCGCTTGCAGTGGCTGGTGCCGCACAACCGATGCTGGAGGTTCGACGGCGCTATTGGCAGGTGGTCGGGGCGTTCCCGGCCGCAGCGCTGTCGCCACCCCGCGCTGGCCGGTTGGCCCGATACAAACACCGGCACCCGGTCAGCGCAGCACCTTGTACACGATCGGCAGGATCGCCTTCACCCATAGCGCGTACTGTGCTGCCGACGGGTGCAGGCCATCGTCGGCCAGCAGGTCGGGATGGCGACGCGAGGCCGGCGTGACGTCGACAAAATGGGTGCCGGCACCGGCAGCCTGCTCACGGGCACTCGCATTGAAGACATCCAAGGCCGCGGCGATAGTCGCCGGATCGCCACCCTGCTCGCGTGCGAAGCGAGTGACGCCCCAGTCGGGGATCGACACCACCACCACCCGTTCCGGGCGATCGCCGGCCAGAGCGATGGCGCGCGCCAGCAAGGCGCTGAGCTCACCACCGTAATCGTCGACACTGCGGCCCCGATACTGGTTGTTGACGCCGATCTGCAGGGTCACCAGGTCGTAGCCGGGGGCCAGGGCGGCCTCGTCCATGCCTTGCGCCAGCTCGTCGGTGGTCCAGCCGGTGACGGCCACGATGCGTGGGTCGTCAATCGCCATGCCATCTTGACGCAGCCGCTCGACCAGTACGGCAGGCCACCGTGCCCCAGCCGCCACCGCCTCGCCGATGGTGTAGGAGTCGCCGAGCGCGAGATAGCGCAGCGGTGGGCGGGCGGGCGTCATCGACTGGGCTGATCCGGCTCAGGCGGCGGCGATGGCGGCGGCATCCGACTGTTCGCGCGCCATCCGCGCCAGCACCCGATCGATGCGCACGAACACCTCGCGCAATTGGGCCGGCGGCGGCAGCAAGGTCAGCCGGAAATGGCGGCTGGCCGGCACGTTGAAACTGCTGCCGGGTACCACCAGCACCGACTCCTCTTCGAGCAGGCGCAGCGCGAAGGATTCGTCGTCGAAGCACGGGATGTGCTCGGCGCGCACCTGCGGGAAGGCGTACAGCGAGCCCTCGGGGGCGACCAGGTCCAGATACTCGCTCACGGCCACACCTTGCAGCACCGCCTCGCGCGCCTGATGCAGGCGACCGCCGGGGGTGGTCAGGGCGCCGATGGTTGGCGCGTCCTGCAGAGCCGGCAACACGGCCCACTGCGCGGTCACGTTGGCGCACAGACGCAGGGCGGCGAGCAGTTGCAGCGCATCGCGATAGGCCGCCGAGCGGGCCGGTTCACCGGACAGGCTCATCCAGCCGATCCGGTAACCACAGGCGCGATGTACCTTGCTGAGACCGCCGAAGCTCAGGCAGGGCAGCTCGCCGGCCACTTCCGCCAACGGCTGGAAGCGCGCGCCATCGTAGAGGATCTGGTCGTAGATCTCGTCGGCCAGCAGCAGCAACTGATGTCGCGCGGCGATCTCCACCAGCCGCTGCAGCAGCTCGCGCGGGTACACCGCGCCGGAGGGGTTGTTCGGATTGATCAGCACCAGCGCGCGCGTGCGTGGGGTGATCAGTGCCTCGACCTCGTCCGGGTCGGGCAGGTGGCCGTGGCTGGCCAGGCAGCGATAGTAGATGGGCTGGCCGCCGTTGAGGATGGTCGCCGCGCTCCACAGCGGGTAGTCCGGACTCGGCAGCAACACTTCGTCGCCGGGCTGCAGCAGGGCGCGCAGCGACAGGTCGATCAGCTCGCTGACCCCGTTGCCGATGAAGATGCGGCCGAGTTCGACGTGGCGTGCGCCACGCCCACGCTGCTGGGCGGCGATCGCCTCGCGTGCCGCTTCCAGCCCCTGTTCGTGCCCATACGCATCGCTGTCGTGCAAGTGGCTGGCGATCGCCTCGCGCAAGTGTGCCGGCGCCTCGAAGCCGTAGCGCCCCGGGTTGCCGATGTTCAGCTTGATGATGTCGAGGCCGGCGGCTTCCAGTTCGCGCGCACGCCGGGTCAGCGCACCGCGAATTTCGTAGCGTACGTCAGCGAGGTGCGCACTGGGGGTGATCGGGGCCAACGCAGGGTTCCTTCGGGGTGGGTGGCCGGCGCAGACTGCCGGCGGGTTCGATGCTACCAGCGTGATGCAGTGCAGCGCGAGACCCTGGGCGGCCAAAACGCGGTCTATCGTCGGCCCATGCGCAGGCAGGGCATAATCACTACACCATGCCAGGCACGCCTCATCATGAGTGACGCCGAAACGATCGAACGGCTACGGCACATCGGCTGGCGCGGCGATGCGCTGCCCGCCGATGGCCTGCGTCTGGCGCGGGTGGTCGCGCAGCACCGTGCCGGTTACGAACTGCACGATGGGCGGGTTCTGTTCGGCGCGCAACCGGACGGACATTTCCTCAAGCGTGGCATCGGCCCGGCCGAGCGACCGGTGGTGGGGGATTTCGTGGAAGTGGCCAACGGCACGCCGCCGCACATCCTCACGGTGGCGCCACGGCGCAGCGCGCTGTCGCGTGCCGCTGCCGGCGAGCGCTACGAGCGGCAGCTGATCGCCACCAATATCGACTACGTGCTGGTGCTGACCGGGCTGGACGGCGATTTCAATCCTGCCCGGATCGAGCGCTACCTGTCGCTGATCGAGGACTCCGACGCGCAGCCGGTGGTGCTGCTGAGCAAGCTGGACAGGTGCGAGGATGCCGACGCGAAAATCGTCGCCCTGCGCGAGCGATTGCCGGACGCCACGCCGATCCACGCACTCAACTGCAAGGATGCTTCCAGCGTGCACGTACTGGCTCGCTATCTGCAGCCGGGTGACAGCGCGGTCCTGGTGGGTTCGTCCGGTGCCGGCAAATCGACCCTGACCAATACCCTGCTTGGCACGGCGACGATGGCCACCGCCGCGGTGCGCAGTCATGACAGCCGCGGCCGCCACACCACGACCCATCGCGCCCTGCTGCAGTTGCCCAGCGGCGGTTGCCTGATCGATACCCCGGGCATGCGCGAGCTGAAGCTCACCGGCGAGGAAAACCTCGATCTGTTTGCCGACATCGAACGGCTCGCCGAGCAATGCCGCTTCGCCGATTGCGGCCATGGCAGCGAGCCTGGCTGCGCGGTGCAGGTGGCGCTGGACACGGGCGAATTGAGTGCCGAACGCTGGCGCAATTACCTCAAGCTGCACGACGAGCGCGAGGAGCAGGCCGCCACGCTGGAGGCGCGGCTGCGCCGCCAGCGCGGCGGCCGCCCGATCGAGCCGCCGCGCGGGCACCGCGCCAAGCGCGAGCGGGAGTAGGCGGAAGGAAGGTCAGCCATGCATGAAACGACCGCACAGGGCCGCTCGACAGGCAGCGTGGCACCAGCTTCAACGAGTGCGACCAGCGCCAGTTGCCGGCGCATGAGGCTTTAGTGCATACGCTGACCGCCCGAAAGGGCCGGCGCCAGCCGCTGCTGGCTTCGCTGGGGCGCACCTCGCCGCGCGTCACCGCCACCCGGGAGGGATCAGCGGTATTTGCCGAACCGATGTCCGCCGTGATCGACGTCGCCCGACTCAAGCGGGTCAGCCTGCGTATCCTGGCGATCGACGTGCACTCGATAGCGCTGAACTTGTCGAGGTTTGCAAATCCAGTACCTGCGGATTACATCCGGCACACCGCGTCCACTCGGCACGGCGGGTGTTCGCGGTTTCCTGCCGGACGAAGGCGTCGCCTTTGCGACGGACAACGTCTACCTGTCCGCCCTGCTGATCGTGCATACCTTCGTTCGTCGGGCCTTGACGCAGCGCCGAATGGATCTGCCGCGCTGCCTGTTGGCCGGCAAACTGGCGCTGCATGATGTGATCAGTCTGCAACCGTATTTCGCCTCCGGCGCCATCCTTCGGTCACACGGGCTACTGCCGTGGATGCAGCGCGTTCACGGGCTCGCTGGCAGCCTGGCGTTTTCGCATTGCATCGACGGCGTACACATCGACGGCATGCAGGAAGACGCCTTGCAGCCGAACCGTTGGCGAGCGCGTCGTGGCGGCCGGACAGGCCGGCACGAGTGCTAATATCGGCGGCAGGTTTCTGCCCTGACAGATACCCCTCCCTTCTTGAACAAAGCGCATGCCATGGCCCTCCCCGAAGAACTTCGTCTCGCCGCGCTGGAGTATCACCGCCATCCGCGGCCCGGCAAGATCAAGATCACCCCGACCACTGCCCTGCTGACCCAACGCGACCTGTCGCTGGCGTACTCGCCGGGCGTGGCGGCGGCCTGCGACGCGATCGTCGAGGACCCGACCACGGCGGCGGAATACACCGTCCGCTCCAACCTGGTAGCGGTGATCACCAATGGGACCGCCGTGCTGGGCCTGGGCAACATCGGGCCGCTGGCGGCCAAGCCAGTGATGGAAGGCAAGGGCATCCTGTTCCAGAAGTTTGCCGGCATCGACGTGTTCGACATCGAGATCGACGAGAACGACCCGGACAAGCTGGTCGAGATCATCGCCAGCCTGGAGCCGACCTTCGGCGGCATCAATCTGGAGGACATCAAGGCGCCGGAGTGCTTCATCGTCGAGCGCAAGCTGCGCGAGCGGATGAAAATCCCGGTGTTCCACGACGACCAGCACGGCACCGCGATCATCGTCGGCGCGGCGGTGCTCAACGCGCTGGCAGTGGTCGGCAAGAAGTTCGACCAGGTGAAGGTCGCCACCACCGGCGCCGGCGCGGCCGGCATTGCTTGCCTCGACATGCTGGTGGCGCTGGGCGTGAAGCCGGAGAACATCCTCGCGTTCGATCGCGAGGGTGTGATCCACACCGGCCGGGCGAATCTGGACCCGGCCAAGGCGCGTTACGCGCGCGACACGTCCAAGCGCACTCTGGCCGAGATCGTCGAAGGTGCGGACGTGTTCCTCGGCCTCTCCGCCGGTGGCATCCTCAAGCCGGAGATGGTCGCCACCATGGCCGAGCGGCCAGTGATCATGGCGCTGGCCAATCCGAACCCGGAAATTGCCCCGGAGGAGGCCAGGGCCGTGCGCCCGGACTGCATCATCGCCACCGGTCGTTCGGACTACCCGAACCAGGTCAACAATGCGCTGTGCTTCCCGTACATTTTCCGTGGCGCGCTGGACGTCGGCGCCACCGGCATCAACGAGGCGATGAAGACCGCCTGCGTGCGGGCGATCGCCGAGCTGGCGCGCATGGAAGCTTCCGACCTGGGCAGCGCGTACGGTGACGAGGTGCCGAGTTTCGGCCCGGACTACCTGATCCCGCGTCCGTTCGACCGGCGCCTGCTGATGATGCTGGCGCCGGCGGTGGCACAGGCGGCGATGGATTCGGGCGTGGCCACCCGGCCGATTGCCGACATGGAGGCGTACAAGGAGAAGCTCGGCCAGTTCATCTACCGCACCGGGTTGCTGATGAAGCCGGTGTACGAGCGCGCCCGCGCCGACTGCAAGCGCGTCGCCTACGCCGAAGGCGAGGAGGAGATCGTGCTGCGCGCGGTGCAGACGGTGGTCGACGAGCACATCGCGAGGCCGATCCTGATCGGTCGCCCGGAAGTGATCGAGAGCCGCATCGAACGGCTGGGCCTGCGCATACGCGCCGGCGTGGATTTTGACCTCACCAATATCCACGATGATCCGCGCTTCAACGACTACTGGCAGCAATATCACGCGATTACCGAGCGGCGCGGAGTGACCCCGGCCGCGGCGAAGAATCTGCTGCGCTCGCGACCCACCCTGATCGCCGCGATGATGGTCGAGCGGGGCGAGGCTGACGCACTGCTTTGCGGCCTGGTCGGGCGTTACCACAAGAAACTCGGCTACCTGCGCAGCGTCTTCGGGCTCGATCCGGGCGTGACGTGCACCTCGGCAATGAGTGGAGTGATCAACGACAAGGGCGCGTGGTTCTTCCTCGACACCCACGTCCAGGTCGACCCCACCGCCGAACAGATCGCCGAGGCTGCCATGCAGGCCAGCTATCGGCTCCGCAGCTTCGGTATCGAGCCGAAGGTGGCGTTGCTGTCGCACTCCAACTACGGCAGTCACGACAACCCCAGTGCGGCGAAGATGCGCAAGGCATGGCAGATCCTGAGGGCGCGCGCACCCAGGCTGGAGATGGATGGCGAGATGCAGGCCGACACCGCCCTGGACGAGGTGCTGCGCCAGCGTCTGTTCCCGCATACCACGCTGAGCGGTCGGGCCAACCTGTTCGTGATGCCGAACATGGACGCCGCCAACATCGCCTACAACATCGTGCGGGTGATGACCGACGGCGTGGCGATCGGACCGATTCTCATAGGCGTGGACAAGTCTGCACACATCCTGACGCCTGCCTCGACCGTCCGCCGCATCGTCAACATGACTGCCGTGGCCGCGGTTGATGCGCAGATCCGCGCGGCGCAGAGCAGCCGGCGCGGTTGAGCGGTGGGCAACTGCGATCCAGTCAGGCGTCGCCTGCCCTCTCGGGGAAACGTGGGAGGAACGGAACTCGTCGCCTGAGGCAGGCGGCAAAGCGCCTTGCACCGCCCGACTGGAGGGATCCCTCGCCCGATCCGAGTCGTGCCGCAACGATACCTGCGACTGAAGAAGCCAAGCCATGCGCCAGCGCATGGCTTGGCGATTGGCGGGTACACGGGCAAGCGTTAAACTCAAGGGCTGTCGCGCCGCGACCCCAGCGGCGCGAATCAATGTCAGGCACGCAACGGTGCCGCGGAGAACCCCATGGATCAGCTAGACGATATCCTCGACCAGGATCGTGACCCCACCGAAACTCGCGAATGGATCGAGTCGCTCGATGCAGTGATCCAGCACGACGGTACCGAACGCGCGCACTTCCTGCTGGAGCGGATGGTCGACACCACCCGTCGCTCCGGTGGCCATCTGCCGTTCAGTCCGACCACCGATTACGTCAACACGATCGCACCCGGCCAGGAGGCGAAGAGCCCCGGCGACGCGTCGATGGAATGGCGCATCCGTTCGCTGATTCGCTGGAACGCGTTGGCGATGGTGGTGCGTGCCAACCGCAGGCCGGGCGAACTGGGCGGGCATATCGCCAGCTTCGCTTCCAGCGCCACGCTGTACGACGTCGGCTTCAACCATTTCTGGCGTGCGCCCAGCGAAGACCACCCGGGCGACCTGATTCTGCTGCAGGGCCATTCCAGTCCCGGCATCTATGCGCGTTCGTTCATGGAGGGACGCATCAGCACTGAACAGATGGACCTGTTCCGCAGGGAAGTGGAGGGGCACGGGCATGGTGCACTGTCCTCCTACCCGCACGCGTGGCTGATGCCCGATTACTGGCAGGTGCCGACGGTGTCGATGGGCCTGGGTCCGATCCAGGCAATCTATCAGGCGCAATTCTTCAAGTATCTCGAAAACCGCGGGCTGATCCCCAAGAGCGACCGCAAGGTCTGGTGCTTCATGGGCGACGGCGAGGTGGACGAGCCGGAGTCGCTGGGCGCGATCTCGCTGGCCGGTCGCGAGGGGCTGGACAACCTGATCTTCGTGATCAACTGCAACCTGCAGCGTCTCGATGGCCCGGTGCGCGGCAACGGCAAGATCATCCAGGAGCTGGAAGGCGTGTTCCGTGGCGGTGGCTGGAATGCGATCAAGCTGGTCTGGGGCAGCTACTGGGATCCGCTGCTGGCGCGCGATACGCATGGCGTGTTGCGCAAGCTGATGATGGAAAAGGTCGATGGCGAGTATCAGGCGTACAAGGCGTTCGGCGGCGCGTACACGCGCGAGCACTTCTTCGGCAAGTACCCCGAGACGCGCGAGATGGTCGCCAATCTCAGCGATGACGACGTCTGGCGCCTGAACCGCGGTGGCCACGACCCGCACAAGGTGTACGCGGCCTATCACGCGGCGGTGCGCACCAAGGGCATGCCCACGGTGATCCTCACCAAGACCGTGAAGGGCTACGGCATGGGCATCGGATCCGGCGAATCGCAGAACCCCACCCATCAGCAGAAGAAGATGGACGACGAGTCGGTGCGCGTATTCCGCGACCGTTTCCAGGTTCCGATCCCGGACGACAAGCTGCATGACGTGCCGTACTACCACCCGGGCATGGATTCGCCGGAAGTGCAGTATATGCTGGAGCGGCGCAAGGCGCTCGGCGGTTTTCTGCCGCATCGCCGGCGCAAGGCCGATGCAAAGCTGAAGGCGCCGGATCTGGCTGCGTTCGAGCAGATCACCAAGGGCACTGGCGATCGCGAGATCTCCACCACGATGGCGCTGGTGCGCGGGATCAACCTGCTGCTGCGCGACAAGCAGTTGGGTCCGTTGGTGGTGCCGATCGTGGCCGACGAGGCGCGTACGTTCGGCATGGAAGGCATGTTCCGGCAGATCGGCATCTATGCGCCGTTCGGGCAGAAGTACAAGCCGCAGGACTCCGATCAGCTCCTGTATTACCGCGAGGACCAGAAGGGCCAGGTACTGCAGCAAGGTATCAGCGAAGCCGGCGGCCTGGCGTCCTGGATTGCTGCCGCCACCAGTTATTCGGTCAGCAACCAGGCGATGCTGCCGTTCTTCATCTACTACTCGATGTTCGGCTTCCAGCGAGTGGGCGACCTGTGCTGGGCCGCCGGCGACATGCGTGCGCGCGGCTTCCTGGTCGGCGGCACCTCCGGCCGCACCACGCTGAACGGCGAGGGGCTGCAGCATCAGGACGGCCATTCGCACCTGCTGGCTGGCGCCATTCCGAACGTGAAATCGTACGATCCCACGTTCTCGTACGAGGTGGCGGTGATCCTGCAGGACGGCGTGCGCAGCATGATGCAGGAGCAGGAGGATCACTACTACTACATCACCGTGATGAACGAGAACTACGCGCATCCGGACATGCCCAAGGGCTGCGAGGAAGGCGTGATCCGGGGCATGTATCTGTTGCGGGATTCGGGCATCGGGAAGACGGAAAACGGCAAGGGCAATGGCAAGGGCAAGGCCAAGGCGCCGTGCGTGCAGTTGCTCGGTTCGGGCACGATCCTGCGCGAGGTGATCGCGGCCGCGGAGTTGCTGGAGAACGATTTCGGCGTGAAATCCGACATCTGGTCATGCACCAGTTTTACCGAACTGCGACGCGACGGATTCGACGCGGAACGCTGGAACCGGCTGCATCCGGAGGACGAGCCACGTGCACCCTATGTCACCAGCCTGCTCGCAGGGCGCACAGGGCCGGCCGTCGCGGCGACCGATTATGTGCGCGAATTCGCCGAACAGATCCGCGCGTTCATGCCCGAGGGCATGCATTACACCGTGCTGGGCACCGATGGTTTCGGACGCTCGGACACGCGTGAGCAGCTGCGTGGGTTCTTCGAGGTCGACCGCTACTGGATCGCCCACGCGGCGTTGGCCGCGCTGGCCAGGGATGGCAAGGTCAACGCCAAGGACGTCAGCCGCGCGATCAAGGAATACAAGCTCGATCCGGACAAGCCGAACCCGCTGACGGTGTAATTAATTGTGGCAATCGCTTCAAGCAAGAAGCCCGCCGGATGGCGGGCTTCTTGTTGACGCTTGCGACGGGACGGCGCGGGTCAGTCCTCGTCGCGACTGCGGAAGGCCTGACGCAACAGCAGAAACGCGCCGATCGTGCCGGCGACGATGGCCACCGTCGCCCCCGGATGACGATTCACCTGCCGGCGCAGCCGTCGATACTGATAGTTGGCTTCGTCGGCGAAATCCTCGGCGGCATGCGACAACTGCCGGCCATAGTCCCGGCCGCGCCGGCCCAAGCGTTGGCGGACGTGTCGGCGTCCACGTTCGAGCAGATTGTGCGCGCTGTCGCTGGCGCCCTCGGCATAGTCGCGCGCGGTGTCGCCGGCGTGCGCGGCAGCGTCGCGGATACGTTGTTCGATTTCCCGGTTACGCATGAGGTGACTCCTTGGCATCTGGGTACGCAGGCTGCCAGTGTCGCCGTGATCGAGGCGTAAACAGCGGACCGGGTTGTGGCGCTTCGTTCAGAAAGCGGGCGGTATTCGTCGCCGCGCTCCGGTGCGCGCGGGCAACGCCGGGTATCGCGGGCCATGCCGAGTGCTTCCCTCAACCACCGCATGCGTTGCGGGTGTGAATTGTCCGGATAGTGAACGGTGATCATGCAACACCCCGAAAAATCACCCCAGCGGCACGAACCCGCGCGCGGGCTCCTGCACGCGTGCGCGGGTTCAGAAGATCTCTCCGACGCAGCAGCGCAGGCTGCCGCCGGCCTTCTCGATCTCGCCCAGTTCCACGCTGCCGATCACAAAGCCATACCTGGCCAGGGCCGCGCGCTGCTGGTTGCTCAGTGCGGCGGCGGCGCAGGCGCTCATCCATACGCGGTGATCGGACAGGGTGATGGCGTTGCCGGCAAACGCCTGCTTCTGCGCGGGGGTGAGCCAGATGACGCGGTCGCTGCAAGTCTGTGCAATGGTCCTCGCCGCCGCCGGGTCACGGAAGCCGTCGATGGCGATGATCGCGGCGCGACTGCCCAGCAGGGTCAGCACCACGTTGGTGTGGTATTCGGTTTCGGCCAGCTCGAAGCAGTACGTCAGGCGCAGACCGAAAGCCTGGTGCATCGCCCGTGCGCCGGCCATGTCGCAGCGTTCGCTGAGTCCGCAGTAACCGACGCCACGCCCGCGGTCGACGACCAGCGAACCGGTCAGCTCGGCGACGAGGTCATGGCAACCGGACAGATCGACCTCGTCGTAACCCAGGACATCGCTGAAGAACTGGCGGATGTCGGCGCGTGCGGCTTCGCGCTGGCGCACGGCGTGGCGCATGCGGCCGATGATCAGCCGGCCCGGTGCGGTAGCAAACACATTGTTTGGAAATACCGCGTCCGGGGTGGCCGGATCACCGGGGAAGGTGATCACCGGTACGTCCGCACGCAGGGCCTGTGCCAGTGCGGTGTGCTGGGCCAGCGCCTGCAGCGGGTCCACCGCGCGGTGGATGTCCATGTAGTGGTTGTCGCGCGCCGATTCGGTGGCCAGGCTGAACCCGGCCGGGGCCACCAGAAAGGCCGCCCGTGCGCGGGCTCGCCTATCCGGCAACGGTGGCAGGGCGGCAAACGCGTCCAGGAATTCGGTGGGGGAGGTGGTGATCACGCGTGCGCTCCGCGAGGGATTGACAGGGTATCCGTTGCCGGCTCGGTCGGCACATTCTCCGTGAAGTGCGGTCGCCGGTGCTGGCGCGACAACATCGCATCCACTCCACGAACTGACCGGCCCGTTTGACGCATTCTTGGCGTTTCAGCGAGTAACGTTGGGTACTTCGTGATGAGTGAGTGTCGTTTCATGGGCAGCAAGGCACCACGCGTGGTTACCGACGCGGCCAGCATTCGCAAGCTCGAGGCGCTGGTGCATGAATTGCAGGGCAACAGCCATGTCGTGCTGTTCCTGCGCGATGGCAGCACTTGCGAGGGTGTGATCACGGTGCGACCGAGCGTGCAGGTGTTTCGTGACGGCGAGGGTCGCGAAGGAATCAATGCCGAGGCGCAACTGGAGCGCCCCGCCATGCCGGCCTGGCATCGACGGATCTGGCTGGACCAGATCGTGCGGGTCGAACACCTCGATTCGGGCTTGGGCAGCGAGAGCTGAGCGCAGTCCGTGCCTGGCAGCCGGTTGCGTTGCCGCGCCGGGCGTTCCAAGCTGGCGGTTTCGAATCGACCGAAAGGGTACGGATGAACAACGCACTTCGTCTCGGCCTGCTGGGTGCCATCTGCGCCAGCGTGCTGCTCGCCGCCTGCTCGCAGCAGTCCGGCGCGCCGACTCCCACCGCCGAGCAGCAAAAGGCGCAGGCCGACGCAGCGGCCGCCGAGCGCAACCTCGACACCTACCGCCAGTTGCTGAAGCTGCACAACGACGAAATGGTGGTGACGATGGGCAAGGACATCGTCAGTCGCTTCCCGGATAGTGACGCGGCGAAGGAGGTCCGGCAGACCCTGCCGGCGATCGAAAAGCGTTATGACGAAAACCGCGAGAAGAACCGCCTGGCCGCCTTGTGGACCTATCAGGTCGCACCGATGGCCGGCGGCATGCAATCGACCGCCAGCATCTACAGCAGCCGGCGCGGCGACGACGAACAGGTCCGCCTGGTGTTGCGCCGGCATACCAGTTGGGGCCAGAGCGCGTTCCTGTACGGCAGCAAGCCCGGCTTCCTGTGCCACGGCAATTGCACCATCACCGGCAAGGCCGATGGCAAGCCGGTGCGGATCAAGGCATTCGCCCCGCAAGGCGGGGAACCGGCGCTGATCATCCACGACGACAAGACCTTCATCGCACTGCTGAAGAAAGCCCGGGAGCTGGACCTGGATGTCACCCTGCTGGATGGCAAGCAGGACGAGACGCTGGTGTTCGAGGTTGGCGGCTTCGATCCGGCCAGGTGGCAACCCCTGGACAAGGTGCGCAAGAGCAAGGCCGGCAAGAACTAAAGTCGCCAAGACCGGTCTCAAGTGCTGCACCGGCTGGTGCATCGGCGCGAATGGACGGCTGGCCGCCCACGTGCACCGTGTGAGCCACTGATGCGTTGTTCATCATGCGTGCCTACGGAGGTTTCGCCATGTCCAGGCCGGGTTGGTCAATCACCCTCGCATTGGTCGGCTTGCTGGCCGCCTGTTCCAGCGTGCCGTACGCCCAGCGCCAGCAGCAACGTCAGGCCGCCTATGCCGCGGCGGCCGGTGCACCGGTGCCGAGTTTCCATTTCTTCACTCTCTGGTCGTGGGAGCCGTTGAGCGACAGCGAGCTGGTCGTCTATACCCGGCCCAGCCAGGCATGGCTACTGGGCCTGGATGGGCGTTGCGAGAACCTGGAGTTCACGCAGGCGATCGGTCTTACTTCGGTTACCGGCGACGTGTCGGCCCGTTTTGACAAAGTGCTGACCGGGCGCCATCGCATGCCTTGCACGATCATGCAGATCAGGCCGGTGGACGTGAAACAGCTGCGCATCGCGCAGGAAGCACAGCGCAAGATCAATGCGGAGCCGCGCGAACAGTCGGCTCCCGCCTCCGGCGACTGAGCCACGCGTTGTCAGGAGGAAGTCCGGTGCCGGCCACGCGGCCTCTCAGCGCACCACCGTGACCGGTACGTGGGCGCGCGCCAGCACGTTGCCGGACACCGAGCCGAGCAGCCAGCGCGCCAGCGCCCCGCGCTCGGTGTGGCCGATCACGATGTGGTCGACACCGTGCTGATCGACCTGGCTGAGCAGCACGTCGCCGGGACTGCCGTGGGTCAGTTCGACATCGACCAGGTTCGCCGCGTCCGGCACGATCGCGGTCACCTCGGCCAGCAGTTCCTGCGCACGCTGGGTGCCGGAGTCCGCCATCATCAGCGCGCAGGCATCGGCACCGCCCTCGGTGACCTGCAGCACCGACACCACGCGAACGCGGCCACCAGCGCAGCGGGCCAGTTCGATCGCGAACTGGAACGCGCGGCGGGATGCCTCGGAGCCGTCGTAACCCACCAGTGAATACTTGACCATGTCTTTCTTCCCGCGATTCGGCCATTCCAGCCCCGCTGAGTCCGGGCGAGGATGTCGGCGTTGGCGCCACCCTAAGGCGTATCGCAGCGATCAGGCAAGGCCCGGGCCTCGGATCCGCCGGGCGGTGCGAGTTCGGCCAAGATGAACACGGGTTCATCCCTGTGCACGCTGTTGTCACGCACCGGCGCACACGATTTTTGCATCGTTGTCGTGGCCCGCCGACCTTTCGAGTACGTCGTCGGGGCCGCATTGGCGACGAATCCCATCCCGCACGTGACAAGGAGAGAAGCGATGATCAAGCATACTTTTGGAATGGTTGCCCTGGTGCTGGCCTGTGCCACCGCGTGCACCTCTCCCCCGGTGGACAATGCACACACCGGCGATGCCTCGGTGAAATGCCATCTTGTCTACAACGTTTCGGGTTGGTCCCTGATCTACAAACACGCCGAGGGCACCGGTACGGTCAGCTGCGACAATGGGCAGCGGGCGAACGTCAAGATCGCCGTGGTCGGTGGCGGCCTGACCGCCGGCAAGTACCAGATCAACGATGGCAAGGGCGAGATCAGCAACGTGCACAGCATCAATGACGTATTCGGCGACTATGCGCAGGCTGGCGCCGAAGCGGGCGTCGTGAAGAGTTCGCAGGCGCAGGTGCTGACCAAGGGCACGGTGTCGCTGGCATTGGCCGGTACGGGCGAGGGCGTCAACCTGGGCATCTCGGCCGGCAAGTTCACCATCAGCCGGCGCTGATACGGCTCGAACAAGACGAACGGCAAGGGCGCCCCGGGCGCCCTTGCGTTTTGCTACGGCAGTACACTGCGGCGATTGAACCGGATTCCGTCACGGAGAACTCGCCATGCGTCGCCTTGCCAGCCTGCTCGTGTTGACCGTGTTGTGTGCGCTCGTCACCCCCGCGTTTGCTGCCACCCCACAGGTGGGCCAGAGCGCGCCGACATTCAGGCTGCAGGATCAGAACGGACACTGGCGCAGCCCCGCCGACTACCATGGCCACTGGCTGGTGCTGTATTTCTACCCCAAGGATTTCACTCCGGGCTGCACTACCGAGGTATGTACCTTCCGCGACGATATCGCCAAGCTGCGCAAGGCTGGCGCCGACGTGGTGGGGGTGAGCCTCGATGGCGTCAAGTCGCACGCCGATTTCGCCGCCAAATATCACGTGCCATTTCCGCTGCTGTCCGACGCCCGGCATACCGCCGCCACGGCATACGGCGTGCTGACTTCCCACAAGGGCCAGCATTACGCCAGGCGCACCACTTTCCTGATCGACCCGCAGGGCCGCATCGCCAAGATCTACGTCGATGTCGATCCGGAGAAGAACTCGGCGCAGGTAATGGCCGATCTGGTCGCCCTGAAGGCAGCGCCCTGATGCCGGTGGCGATGCGGATGGAATCCGTTTCACGTGGGCGCGGGTTTGCATTGTGGCGGGTGATGGTGTGGATGTTGCTGCTGCTGGCTGCGTTCGGTAGCGTGCAGTACTTCAGTCACGCCGAGTTGCTGTGGGGCCAACGCCATGCGATAGCACTGGATGGTGCGTCAGCGCACGCGCTGCGCCTTCTGCTGGTCTGGGACATCACCTATCTGCTGGCCGCCTTCACCCTGATCGTATTGTGTGCCGGCTGCATCCTGCGTCAGCCCTGGGCGCGGCCCGCGCTGCGCGTGGCCGCGGGGGTGCTCGCCTTGTGGATGCTGGCTACCGGCGGTGCGATGCTCTCGCAGTGGCCATCGCTGCTGCATGCCAGCCAGGACGCCATGGACCAGTTGCATGAGCATGCCGCCCTGCAGCAGGCACTGTTGCATGCGCGCCGCAGCTACCTGCTGGCGCTGGTGCTGAAGGCGCTCGCCGTGCCGGTGCTGCTGTGGTTGAGCTGGCGGTTGGGGGCCCCGGCCGTGCGTGCGCAGTTTCGCTCCCGGCGCTGAGCCGGGCGCCCCGTCTATGCAGTGAACGTTCGCGGCTATTAGACTCGCGTGAGGTATCAGGGGGATACAGGGCATGAAATACGGGCTGCCGGGTTTGCTGTACGTGATGCTGGGGGGCATGGCGCTGGCCGCGGGACCGCGCGGCGAACGCGAACTGATGCAGGCGAGCATGCTGGTGACCGGTTCCATCACGGTGGGGCCGGACGGCAGCGTCAAGAGCCATGTGGTCGATCATCCCGGGCAGTTGCCGCCGGAGGTCGTCAATCTGATCGAACGCAACGCGCCCTTGTGGCGATTCATGCCGGTCGTGCGCAATGGCAGACCGGTAATCGCCGAAGCGGCGATGAGCTTGCGGGTGCTGGCGAGACCGGTGGGTGACCGCGAGTATGCGTTGAGTATCAATGGCACCCATTTCGGGCGGCCGTCATCGCATGACGAGACCGGTGCCACCTCGATCAGTTACAAACACAGGCAGCATCCCGGCTACCCGGTGCCGGCCGCGAAAGCACGCGTTTCCGGCACGGTCTATCTGCTGCTGGCGATCAACCGGCAAGGGCTGGTGGACAGGGCGGGTGCCGAACAGGTCAATCTGGACGTCCTTGGTGGCGACCGCGAGATGAGCCGATGGCGCGGCATGCTCGCCAAGGCCGCGCTGGATGCGGCGCGGGAGTGGACCTTCAACGTGCCGGCCCCGGCTGACGATGCTGCACCGGCCAACCGGCTGGTCAGGGTGTCAGTGGTGTTCACTCTCACCCCGGAGTCGGCCGAGCAGTACGGCAGTTGGCATCTCTACGTCCCGGGACCGCGCGCCACCCCGGCATGGGCGGGCAACCTCGATTCGGTGGGCAATGCTGACGCGGTGCGTGCCGACAGTGTTTTTGTGGTGGGCGAAGGCCTTCAACTGGCCCGGCCGTTCAGTGGTGCATGAGCTTGTCCGGCTCGGTTGATTGGTATCCGGGGTGCTGGATGCTTCGCCCGCGAGGCATGCTGGCCTGAGCGTTCAGGTGGCGTTCGCCGGTAAGCAGGTATCGCTTTCCTGGTTTCTCCTGGAGATTGCTCAATGCGCGCATCGCTGTTGTTAGTCGCCTCGCTGGCGCTGTTGTTTGTATCGCCGTCGTACGCGCAAGATCTGACCACCGCCTGCCATGCCAATAGCAGTTACGACGTGACGCTGCGCCCGGACAGCCTGCTGTTCGATCGCCCGTCGCCGGCACCGACGCGGGTCGAGATGCAGCGCGGCAGCCTGCGTGCCGATGACATCGCCGTGGCACTGACCCCGGCGCTGCAGGATCGTCTGAGCCTGTTCGAGCGCGATCTGAGGGCACTGGCGCCGCGGGTGCGCGAGGTGGCGCAGGATGGGGTGGACATGGCGGTGCAGGCGCTGCGTGAGGAGGTGGCGGACCTGGGCCTCGGCGCCGATACTCGCGCCGCGTTTGATCGGAGACTGGCGGCACATGCTGCCGAGCTGAAGCAGCGCATCGCGCAAAGCCAGAGTACGCATGACTGGGGTGGTGATGCGATCCAGCAGTATGCGAACCAGTTGGCGGCAGACCTGACGCCCCTGGTGGCCGCGGACCTGGGTCAGCAGGCGATCGACGCGGCACTGGCGGGCGACCTGCGGGCGGCCGCCCGATTGCGCGATCAGGCCAGCTCGCTGGCCACCGAGCTGCGGCCGCGCCTTGAGCAACGCATGCAGGCGCTGCGCCCGCAGATCGACGCCTTGTGTCCGGCGATCCAGCGACTGGCCCGACTCCAGCAGGGCCTGCGCGACAGCGGCGGACAGCCACTGGATCTGCTGCAGATGGATGCGGACCACGTCGGCAAGCCCGGGTCACCCGTATCGGATTGACACCCGGCCACGAGTGTGGTGCCGCCGTTTGCCACGTCGGCAGGCATCCCGCAGTATGGGAGCCATCTGGTCGGGAGCACGGGTTGAGGGAGCGGACATGCCGGCACGTCCACAAGCGGTGCTCGACTTCTGGTTCGATCCGGCACATGCCGCACACTGGTTCGCAGCGAACGCCGACTTCGATGCGCAGATTCGCCAGCGCTTCGCCACTGCGGTGAAAGCGGCGATGCAGGGGCAATTGGACGGCTGGGTGACCAGGCCCGACAGCTGGCTCGCGCTGTTGATCCTGCTCGACCAGTTTCCGCGCAACCTGTACCGCGGCGATGCGCAGGCCTGGGCCGCCGACGTCAAGGCACAGCGCGTTGCCTTGTCAGGCCTGGACGATGGCTTAGACCAGGCCTTGCCGCCGCTGCAGCGGGTCTTCGCCTACCTGCCGCTGGAACATGCCGAAAACACGGGGTTGCAGCAGCGTTCGGTGGCCTTGTTCGAGGTCTTGCAGACGCAGGCGCCGCCCGACCAGCGCGAGCGCTACGCCGGATTTCTGGATTATGCTCGGCGTCACCGCGAGGTGATCGCGCGCTTTGGCCGCTTTCCGCATCGCAATGCCGTGCTGGGTCGCGCCCACACGCCGGACGAAGCGTCCTATCTGGCGCAACCCGGCGCGGGGTTCTGAGCGAGGCCCGCACCGCGGCCAGGATGTTCCGATCCACCATCGACCAGGGAGCAGGTCATGCGCATGTGCCTCATCGTCGCCTTGTTTGTCCTCAGTATCGCCGTGCACGCGTCCAGTACCTTGCGCGTGGGCAATCAGGTGCTTGCCGCTGGTGACAGTCAGGAACGCGTCACCGAACTGCTGGGCAAGCCATCGTCGAAATCGCATCGACGCCGCTCGCATCGCGGGGGAGGTCGTCGCGGCGGCATCCGGGTAATCGACAACCATCAGGGTGGCGAGCAGTGGCGTTACCACCGTGACGGTCACGTCACGGTGGTGACCATCGTCGATGGCCGTGTCACCGAGATCGAGGATCGTCGGCTCTGAGGGTGGACCCGGAATGATGCAGGTCACAGCGCACCAAAGACGCACCACGGCCTGCCGAGGTCGCCCGCCGACGCCCGTCTACTGCAGCGTTACCGCCTGCCGGTTGTCCTTGGAGACCTTGTCGATCAACTCGTTGTAGGGATCGATGCCGGCCTGCACAGGCTTGCCGTCGACGGTGACCGTAAGCGTGCTGTCGCCGCCCTTGACCATCTGCTTCTTCAAATACAGCGGCTTGCCATCCTTGCCATCGCCGGGCGAGGCCGCGAACACGCCGATCTGGATCGGGAAGTCGATCTTGCCGGGGGTTTCCCTACCCTTGCCGTCGACATGGAACTTGCCCGCATGCAGCTTCATGGTCACCTCGTACTTGCCGTCCGGCAGCTTCTTTGCGGTGGCGGAGACCATGCGGTTGTCGAACAGGGTGATCTTCCAGAAGAAGTCGTCCAGCATCGGCTGCCACTTCGGACCCAGCGCTTTGCCGAGCGCGTCCATGAACTCCCGCGAGGTAGTGTACGGCGGCTGCTGGAAGCCCTTGTCGATCAGGAACTGCTTGAGCATCGCGTCGAGCTTGTCCTCGCCGACGTAGTCCTGCAGGGCGTAGAACACCATCGAGCCCTTGCGGTAGTGGATGTACGGCTGGTTCTCCACCTTGGCCAGGGGTTCCTCGGCGACTTTTTCGGTGGCGCGTCCGGCCAGATAGGCGTCCAGTTCGTACTTCAGGAACTTGCGCATCTGGTCGGCGCCGTACTTGTGTTTCGTCACCATCAGCGACGAGTACTGCGCCAGCGATTCGCTGAGCATGGTCGAGCCCTGCATGTTGGCACCGATAACCCGGTGCGCCCACCACTGGTGCGCCACTTCGTGCGCGGTTACGTCATAGACGTAGTCGAGCCTGGACTTGTCGCGCAGGTCGGCGATGAAGCCGATGGATTCGGAAAACGGGATGGTGTTGGCGAACGACTGCGCGAAGGCGGCGTAGCCGGGGAATTCGACAATGCGCAACTGCTTGAACTGGTACGGCGTGTAGTGAGCGTTGTAATAGTCCAGCGAGTCTTCTGCGCTCTCGATCATCCGATCCACGTTCCAGGCATGCGCCGGGTTGTAGTAGACCGAGATCGCCACGCCGTCGTGGTCCGCACTTTTCACCGCGTAACGTGCCGACAGGTACGCGAAGAAGTTCAGCATCGGCTGTTCCATCCTGTAATGGAAATGGCGCCGGCCATTGGCCGTCCATTCCTTCTGCAACATCCCCGGTGCCAGCGCGATCTGGTCGGCGGCGGTGGAGACGGTGGTGTCGAAGCTGATCCAGTCCGCGTCGTTGCTTATATAGGTATTGGCGCGGGCCTTCTCGTCGCCCAGCGGCGGCATGCGCGGCACATCCACCTTCAGCCCGTATTTGCGCCGGTCATTGCGGTCGGTGAGCTGCGCTTTTGGCTGGTAGCCGAATTGCGGCATCACGCCATTGTTGAAGAAGCTGCCGTTGTGGGCCAGGAAGGTGCCTTCCGGGCTGTTGGTGAAGCCCTTGGGTGCGTACTCCAGGACGAAGTCGAACGGCATCGACGCGCCGGATGCCAGCGGCGTCTTCAGCTTGTAGATGGTGAAGCCCAGTTCCTTGTCGGCGCTGATCGTGTCGTGCGGTGCGAAGTTGAGCGACTTCACGGTGAAATCGTCGTTGAAGTTCACGTACAGCTCGCTGATCGGTGTGTCGTGCTTGTTGACCAGGGTGTAATGGCCGCGGATCTCCAGCTTGCGCTGGTAGGGGTAGATGTCGACATGGGCCTGCACCGCGGTGATCCGCGGTTGCTGCGCGTTCCGGTACTTCGCGTACTCCTTCTCGTAGTTGGCACGCTCGATCTTCTGCGCGGTGCTGCTCTTGAACTGGTTGAGCACATTGGTGTTGTAGTAGATCCAGCCGCCGCTGCCGATGAAGGCGAGCAGGCCCAGCATCAGGGTCACCGCGGCCGGTGCGCGCAGGCGTGCGCGGGCTTCGCGCAGGCGTTCGCGCCCGGACTGGCCGGTACCACGCACCCAGAACAGCGCGGCCAGCACCAGCAACACCACCGCGCAGGCGGCCCAGTAGAAGTCGAACCACAGCACGCCCTTGAGGAAATGGCCGTAGCCGTTGAGATCCGAATACGGCGCGCCGGGCGTGGTGCCGTAGTTGTAGATGTGCTGTTCCCAGTGCAGCAGGTCGAAGCCGATCGCGCTCAGCACCAGCCACACGATGGTCAGCAGGTAGCCGAGGAACTTGTTGTTGGACAGCACCTGCAGGAATACGGCCAGCACCGCCAGCAGCGCGAACGGGATCGCCTGCAGCGCGAGCGTTTCCAGGTACAGGCCCAATTCCAGATGGGTGTAGCCGTGGCCCAATTGCCAGCCGATGCCGACCACGGCGCCGACCAGCAGGAAGACCACGATCACCGCCAGCAGGGCGCCCAGCTTGGCGATCAGCGGTACCCAGTCCGGTACCGGGAACGCGTCGCTGACCTCGGCCGAACGCTGGCTGCGTTCGCGCCATATCAGCTCACCGGCGTAGAAGGTGATGATGATGTACAGCAGCCACTGGAAGCCGCCCTGGATGTTTTCCAGCACCTGGTGCGTCACTGGCCAGGTCGCGGTGCCGTAAATCTGCCCGGACAGCATGAAGGCACCGAACAGGTTGGCCAGTCCCAGCGCCAGCATGATCAGGAACGGCGCGCCACGCAGCACGCCCAGCGTGTCGAAGGTGAACTGCGTGCGCAGCTGCAGCAGGTGGGCGCGCAGATTGTCGGCCAGTTGCACCTTGGGCAGGGCCAGCGCGGCGGCAACGGCCTGCGGGCGCAGCATCGGTGGCTCCGCCCGCTGCTTGCGTCGCGGCAGCTTCAACCCTTCGCGATTGGGCCGGAACAGCAGGACGGTGGCGCCAAGCATGGCCAGGCTCACGCCGACCCACAGCAGGCGGTTGAACAGCAGCACGCCGGCAAGCGCTGGCAGAGCGTGATTGGCCTGGTCAGCCGACCAGTAGCGCGTGACGATGGACAGGGTGCGCCCGCCGAAGGGATCGAGGATGGCGGCGAGGTAGTGGTTGTTGACGTCCTTGGTGAGCTGACTCACCACGCTCTGCAGCACGAAGTAGACGATCACCCCGATATAGGTCGCCAGCAGCGAGCGCGTGGTGGTGGCCAGCAGGTACAGCAACGCGGCGATGAACAGCATGTCCGGCACCACCATCACGCCGAACGCCCAGGCGTAGCCGTGCCAGTCCGCCGGCCCCAGGCGCGCCGCATCGAGCCACGGCATCATCCCGCCCAGGGCGAGGCCCAGCGCGCAGGCCAGCATGATCGCCAGCGAGGCGACATAGCCGGCGGCGAAGCGCCCGCCCAGATAGGCGCCCCGGCTCATCGGTGTGGCGAAGAACAGCTCCGAGGTGCGCTGGTCGAAATCGCGCAGCGCGGCGGCGGCGATGAAGATGGTGACCAGAAAGATGCTGAGCACGGTGAGTACGCTGAGCAGGCGTACGATCACCAGCGGTGCATTGCGCAGGACGTTGCCGCTGGCGCCGCCCAGGATCACCGCGTCGGTGCTGGCCAGCGCGAACGCCAGCGCGCCAAAGGTTAGCGCGACGATCCAGAACAGCGGCGCCTTCAGCTGCTGGCGCAATTCAAAGGCGAATATTTCGAAGAATGTCGACTGCGAGAACATCGGTGAGCCCTGTCTGGGTCTGGTCTGGCTTGGTCGGGGTGGGAGCCCGCTCGCGGGCGATGCTCTTGTTCTAATGTCTCAATCGAAGATCAGAGCGGAAGCATCGCCCGCGAGCGGGCTCCTACGGCAGAATGATCGAGCGCGCTCACGCGGCCCTCGCGGTGGCCTGCGCGCGCAGGCGGCCGAAGTAGACGTCTTCCAGATCCGGTGCGACGGATTCGAAGCCTTGTTCCGGCAAGGAGTCGGCCAGCACGTGCAGCAGGGTGCGGCCACCGGCGAGGCGGGTGGACAAAATGGTCATGCGGGCCCGGTAGCCATCCAGTTCGGCCTTGTCGATCGTGCGCCGCCAGACCCGACCCTCGAGCGAGCGGATTGCCTCGCCGGGTTCGCCGCTGAGCAGCACCTGACCCTGGCCGATGATCGCCATCCGCGAGCACAGGTCGGTGACGTCTTCCACGATATGCGTGGACAGGATCACCACCATCCGCTCACCCAGTTCGGCCAGCAGGTTGAGGAAACGGTTGCGCTCCTCCGGGTCGAGCCCGGCGGTGGGTTCGTCGACGATCACCAGGCGCGGCTCGCCGATCAACGCCTGGGCGATGCCAAAGCGCTGGCGCATGCCGCCGGAGTAGGTGCCGAGCTTGCGCTTGCGCACGTCCCACAGGTTGACCTGACGCAACAGCGCCTCGACCAGTTCGCGTCGCTCGCTTTTCACGGTGACACCCTTGAGCACGGCGAAGTGCTCCAGCATCGCCTCGGCCGAGACCTTCGGGTACACGCCGAACTCCTGCGGCAGGTAGCCGAGCAGGCGCCGGGTGGCCTGCTTGTCGGCGAGCAGGTCCATGTCGTCCAGTTTGATCGTGCCTTCGTCCGGATCCTGCAAGGTGGCGATGGTGCGCATCAGGGTGGACTTGCCGGCGCCGTTGGGGCCGAGCAGGCCGAACATCCCGCTGGGGATGTCCAGTGACACCTTGCGCAGCGCCCGGACGCCGTTGGCATAGGTCTTGGAGAGGTCACGTAGGGTCAGCATCAGTGGTTTCCTGTACTGCGTGCGGCGGCTTGCGATAGCGGTGAGACTACGGCACGGATACGATTCCCGCGTCCGCTCAAGGTAATGCATACGCGCGCGAATGGAGTGTGCCGATAGTGCTGTCCGGCCATGCGCTGCTGGGCGCATCACGTGCGCGTTCGTTATGATTGACGCCTTAAGTCTGCGACCGCCATCCCCGCGCGGTACGCCTCAGCCTTGCAGGAGTCATCATGGCCGACCTCAAAGAAGCCCGCGTTCCCGACATCGGTCACGGCGACGTCCCCGTCATCGAGGTGCTGGTCAAGGTCGGCGACAAGGTCGAGAAGGAACAGAGCCTGATCACGCTGGAGTCGGACAAGGCGACGATGGAAGTACCCTCACCGTTTGCCGGTACCGTGAAGAAGCTGAATCTCAAGGTCGGCGACGAGGTTTCCGAAGGCGCAGTCATTGCCCTGATAGAAGCCGCCGACGCAGCCGACACCACGTCTCCGTCTCCCGCTTCGGGCGAGGACGCGAGTGAGGGTGCGGGTTTGCCTGGCGAGGCCGGCGAAGGATCCAGCGCCAGCTCCGCTCCGGCACAGAGTGCACCGCCAGCGCAAACGCCGGCTGCGCCAGCGTCCGCCGAGCTGCCGCCCTGGCCGATAGCCGGCCAGGGCGTGGAGCCGGGCAACGTGCCGGAAGGTGACATACCGCACCCGCGGGCGCCGCTGGATGCGTCGATCGTGATGCCGGGCGACGCGCCCTATGCCAGTCCGGCGATCCGATCTTTCGCACGCGAGCTGGGGGTGGACATCCGGCAGGTGAAAGGCAGTGGCCGCAGCGGCCGCATCCAGCGCGACGATGTGAGCGCCTGGGTGAAGCATGCGCTGGCCTCCGGTGCGCGTCCCAGCCAGGGCGCGTCTGCGTCGCTCGGCGGCCTGAGCCTGTTGCCCTGGCCGAAGGTCGATTTCGCCAGGTTCGGCGAGATCGAGGAGAAACCGCTCAGCCGTATCCAGAAGATTTCCGGAGCGAACCTGGCGCGCAACTGGGCGATGATCCCGCACGTCACCCAGCACGACGATGCCGACATCACGGAGATGGAAGCCTTCCGCAAGCAGCTCGGTGCAGAGAACAAGGATCTCAAGGTCAGTCCGCTGGTGTTCCAGATCAAGGCGGTGGTGGCCGCGCTGAAGCAGTTCCCCCAGTTCAATGCCTCGCTCGACGAATCCGGTGAGAAACTGATCCTCAAGAAATACTTCCATATCGGCATTGCCGTCGACACACCCGATGGCCTGGTGGTGCCGGTGATCCGCGATTGCGACCAGAAAGGCCTGCTCGATCTGGCGCGCGAGATGGGCGAGATCTCGAAGAAGGCGCGCGAGAAGAAGCTCGGCCCGGCCGAGATGTCCGGCGGCTGTTTCTCGATCAGCTCGCTGGGCGGTATCGGCGGCACCTATTTCACGCCAATCGTCAATGCGCCGGAAGTGGCCATCCTCGGCGTCTCCCGATCGCTGATCAAGCCGGTGTGGAACGGCGAGAAGTTCAAGCCGCGACTGATCCTGCCGCTGTCGCTGTCCTACGACCATCGGGTCATCGACGGTGCGTTGGCGGCCCGCTTCACCTCCTTCCTGGCCGGCCAGCTGGGCGACATCCGCCGGCTGCTGCTGTAGCGGCGCTCGCATGCTGCTGCAGGCATTGATGGATCCGCCGCCGGTTGCGCCGGCACCGGTAGCTGTGCCGCCGGTCGGCGACTGGCTGGATACCAGCGTCCTGTACGGCGGCGGCTTCAATCTGACCGTCAGCTCGCTTGCCGCCAGCATCCTGCTGTTCGGCCTGTGCATGCTGTTGTCGGTGATATTGCGCCAGTTGTTGCGCCGCTACGCGCGCCGCTACGAACACGTCAACGCGTCGTCGGTGTACGTGGTGGGCCGTCTGCTGCATTACCTGTTGCTGCTGATCGGCGTGTTGCTGGCGTTGAACGCCAGCGGCATTCCGATGGCTCGGTTCACCGTGTTTGCCGGTGCTCTGGGCGTGGGCCTGGGCTTCGGTCTGCAGGCCATTTTCAACAATTTCGTATGCGGGCTGGTGTTGTTGTTCGACCGGAGCCTGAAGGTCGGCGATTTCGTCGACCTCGCCTCCGGCGTACACGGCCGCGTGCGTGATATCCACATCCGCGCCACCCGCATCACCACCAACGACGACATCGACATCCTGGTGCCGAACTCCGAGTTCGTGAATGGTCGGGTGGTGAACTGGACGGTGCGCGAAGGCTTTCGTCGCTTGAAGGTACCGTTTCACGTGGCCTACGCCAGCGATAAGGAATCCGTCAAGGACGCCGCCCTGGAAGCTGCCTGTGGCGTGGCGTTTACGCTGACCCTGGAGGGTGACAAGGCGCCGCAGGTCCGGCTGGTGGCGTTCGGCGACTGGGCCATGCAGTTCGAACTGGTGGTCTGGTTGAATGCCGACGCCACCCGTCGCCCCGGCGCCGCGCTGGCTGCCTACAACTGGGCGCTGCACAACGCCTTGCTGGCGCACGACATCCGCATACCGGTGCCGCAGAGCGACGTGCGCCTGCACCGCCCGCTGCCCGATCCCTCCGTCTCCTGATCCCGTGGTCGGCCGTCGCAGCCGCCGCCTACCCCCGCAACCCCGAGGAAATATCCATGGCCAACCCCATCGAAATCACGGTTCCCGACATTGGCGGTCACGACGACGTGCCGGTGATCGAGGTGCTGGTGAAGGTCGGAGACACCATCGAAAAGGAGCAGAGCCTGATCACGCTGGAATCGGACAAGGCCACCATGGAGATTCCGTCCAGCGCCGCTGGCGTGGTCAGGGAACTCAAGCTCAAGGTGGGTGACGAGGTGTCCGAAGGTTCGGTGATTGCTGTTCTGGAAAGCGTCCGTGCCGCCGACACCACGTCCCCGTCTCCCGCTCCGGAAGAGCGCAGGGATGAGGGTGCGGGATCGCCAAGAACGTCAGCCGAAGCGACGAAGACCAGCCAGTCTCCCGCCAGCACCCGGCGCTCACCTCGATCCTCTGCCCAAAGTGGAGAGGAAGCCAAGGCGCCGCAATCAGCTGCATCGTCGGGCAAGACGCCCGACCTCGAATGCAAGCTCCTCGTGCTGGGCTCCGGCCCCGGCGGCTACACCGCCGCGTTCCGCGCCGCCGACCTCGGCGTCGACACCGTGCTGGTCGAGCGCTACGGCATGCTGGGCGGCGTCTGCCTCAACGTGGGCTGCATCCCGTCCAAGGCCTTGCTGCATGCCGCCGCCGTGATCGATGAGGCCGAGGCGATGGCGGCGCACGGCGTCAGCTTCGGCAAGCCGAAGATCGACCTCGACAAGCTGCGTGACTTCAAGCGCAAGGTGGTTGGCCAGCTCACCGGCGGGCTCGCCAGCATGGCCAGGCAGCGCAAGGTGCGCACCGTCGAGGGCGCCGGCGTCTTCGTCTCGCCGCATGAACTGGAAGTACAGACGAAGGACGGCATGAAGCTGATTCGTTTCGAGTACGCCATCATCGCCGCCGGCTCGCAATCGGTGAAGCTGCCCTCGTTCCCGTGGGACGACGAGCGCGTCATGGATTCCACCGGGGCGCTGGAATTGCGCGACGTGCCAGCGAAGTTGCTGGTGGTCGGCGGCGGCATCATCGGCCTGGAGATGGCCACCGTGTATTCGGCGCTGGGCAGTGAAGTCACCGTGGTCGAGTTCATGGATCAGATCATGCCCGGTGCCGACGTCGACCTGATCAAGCCGCTGGCCAAGCGCCTGGGCAGTCGGCTCAATGGCATCCATCTGAAAACCAAGGTGGTCAGCGCCAAGGCGACGAAGAAGGGCATCGAGGTCGGCTACGAGGGCGACAGCATTCCCGAGACCAGCCTGTTCGACCGCGTGCTGGTGTCGGTGGGCCGCTCGCCGAACGGCGGCAAGATCGGTGCGGACAAGGCCGGCGTCGCGGTCACCGAGCGCGGCTTCATCCATGTCGACACGCAGATGCGCACCAACGTGTCGCACATCTTCGCCATTGGCGACCTGGTCGGCCAGCCGATGCTGGCGCACAAGGCCACCCACGAAGCGAAAGTGGCGGCCGAAGCGGTGGCTGGCATGAAAAGCCACTTCGACGCACGGGTGATCCCGTCGGTGGCCTATACCGATCCAGAAATCGCCTGGGTCGGCGTCACCGAGCGCGAAGCCAGGGAGAAGGGACTGAAGGTCGGCGTGGGCAAATTCCCCTGGGCCGCCTCGGGCCGTGCGATCGGCATCGACCGCACCGAGGGTTTCACCAAGCTGATCTTCGACGAGGAAACCCATCGGATAGTCGGCGGCGGTATCGTCGGCGTGCACGCCGGCGACCTGATCTCGGAAATCGCGCTGGCGATCGAAATGGGTTCGGAAGCGGCCGATATCGGCCTGACCATCCACCCGCATCCCACGCTCAGCGAATCGGTCGGCATGGCGGCAGAAGTCTACGAAGGCACCATCACCGACCTGTACCTGCCGAAAAAGAAGTAGGCGCGCGGCAGAAAAGCCCGGGCAAGCCCGGGCTTTTCTTGCATGCCGCGCGACGAAGCGGGCAGTAACGGCTTACTCGGCTGCCGGCTGTGGATGCTCCGACTTGAACTGCTGCCACTGCTGCCGGCGTGCCTGCGCCTGCGCCTTGAGCGTGGCGGCCTGCGCCTGCTGTTCCGGCGTCAGCACGGCATAGATCTGCGCGCGCAGCTTGGCCTTCCGTTGCACGCGGGCCTGCGCCGCCTGGCCTTCTGCCTGGGCCAGGCTGGCGGCGGCGGCCTGGTAGCCGGCCTGGTTTGGTGTCATTGACTCGAACGCTCGACGCTGCTCGCGCAGGGCTTCGCGCGGCGCCTCGTCTTGCGCACGCTCGGCGCTGATGATCTGCTTGACGCTGGCCTTCTGCGCATCGCTGAGGTCCAGCTTGGCGAGCATCTGCATCTGGCTGTGACCGTGATGACCGTGCCCGCCATGGCGGGAAGAGTCCGGGCCGCCGGCGCCGGGCGCGGCCATCGCGGCGGTGGTGCCGAGGGCCAGGGCCGAAGCCAGGGCCAGACCGAGAAGAGTGTGCTTGCGCATGATCGTTGCCTCTGTGGTGGGGAAGGTACGCCACCATTTGACGACATGACTGTGTATATGTTCTTTGCGCGATGGTAAAGAACGGTAAAGCACGTGGTACCCGCGCGACGTAACCGGGTTGAATGGCCTTCATGCAAACTCCCACTCCTTCCCGCATCCTGATTGCCGACGACGACCGTGCGCTGTGTCGCCTGCTGGCCGAGTACCTGCAGCGCGAGGGCTTCGTGGTGGATGTCGCGCATGACGGCGAGAGCGCGCTGGCGCGCCTGCGCAATCCGGCCGAGCGGCCGGACCTGCTGATCCTCGATGTGATGATGCCCGGGCGCGACGGCCTGGAGACCCTGCGCGAGCTGCGCATGCAGCATCGCCTGCCGGTGATCATGCTGTCCGCGCGCGGCGAACCGGTGGACAAGGTGATCGGGCTGGAGCTCGGTGCCGACGATTACCTGGCCAAACCCTGCCTGCCGCGGGAGCTGCTGGCGCGGGTGCGCGCCCAGCTGCGCCGCAACGCGCCGTTGACTGCCGGCACGGTGCAGGCGGGCAACCTGCAATTGTTTCCGGGCGAGCGCCGCGCCCAGGTGGGCGAGCAGGAGTTGACGCTGACCGGCGCGGAATTCCTGCTGCTGCTGGGCCTGGCCCAACGTGCCGGCGAACTGGTCGACAAGGCCGCGCTGACCCGCCTGGCGCTGGGACGCGAGCTGGAGCGTTTCGATCGCAGCATCGACGTGCATGTCAGCCGGCTGCGGCACAAGCTGGCCGAGGCTTCGCCGGACGCACCGCGGATCGAATCCGTGCGCGGTTCCGGCTACGTGCTGGTGGTGGCCGCCGCATGAACCCGCTGAAGACCTCGCTGTACTGGCGCTTGCTGGTCTGGTTCTGCGTGGCCAACTTGCTGGTGCTTCTCCTCGGGGGCCTGTTTGCGCGGCGCTTGATCGAGTTCTCCACGGCGGTCCAGATCGACTGGACGGCGCTGGCGCAAGAGGCCGATCAGGCCTACGACGGCGGCGGCCGTGACGCGCTGGCCGCGTGGGCGGCGCAACAGCGCCAGCAAGGGCTCGAGGCGACCCTGTTCGAAGACGGCGAGGCGCTCGTTCCCATCCGCCTGCCTGGCGCGATGCGTTCGACATTGAAGGAATGGTTGCCGTCGGGGCAAAGTATGGTGATGCAGCCGCGCCCGGGCTTTTATGTCGCCTTCCAGCAAGTCACCGGTGCCGACGGCCACACCCGCCAGTTGCTGGCGATGAGCCGCTCGCACGTGCGCTTGCGCCCGCACACCCGCGAAAAGATCTATCTGGCCGTCCAGTTGCTGTTTTCCCTGCTGTTCATCGGTGTGGTCGGCTGGTGGGTGGCGCGCAGCGTGGCGCGCCCGGTCGAGGCGCTGCGCCGGGCGACCCGGCGCATGGCTGACGGCGACCTCTCGGCCCGGGTCGGGCGGCAGGGTGGGATGGCGCATGACGAACTGGCCCAGCTCGCCGGCGATTTCGATGCCATGGCCGAGCGGATCGAGGCGCTGGTGGCGCACGATCGCGGCGTGCTGCAGGATCTCTCGCACGAGTTGCGCTCGCCGCTGGCGCGGCTGCAGCTGATCCTCGACCTGGCCCGCCGCAGCGCCGAGCCAGCCGAAGCTGCGCCGTACTTCGAGCAAGCCGAGCAGGAGATTGCGCGGCTCGACCGCATGCTCGGCGAGATGTTGGCGCTGTCGCGGATGGAGGGCGGCCTGCCCGGCATGGAGCGCGAGTCAGTGGAGCTGGCCGAGCTGGTGCATGCTTGCGTGGAGCAGTCGCGCCTGGAAGCGGATGCGCAGCACGTCGAACTGCGACTGGTCAGCGTCGACCCGGCAGAAGTTTCCGGCAACGCCATGTTGCTGGAACGTGTGCTGGACAATCTGCTGGCCAACGCGATCAAGTTCAGTCCGCACGGCGGCAGGGTCGAGTTGAGTGTGCGCACCGAATCGGGCTTTGCCGAGATCAGCGTGCGGGATCATGGTCCGGGGGTACCCGCGGACGAGCTGGTTTCGCTGTTCCGCCCGTTCTTTCGCGCTAGCAACGCCGCGCGCACGGATGGCCATGGTCTCGGTCTTGCGATCGTGCAGCGCGTGGTGCAGGTGCACGGTGGCAGCATCGAGGTGCATAACGCCGAAGGTGGCGGGTTGGAGATTCGGCTGCGACTGCCGCTGGCGTGACGGTGTCCATTTTGATTGGCTGGCGCGGTTTTTGATGGGGAGTGCTGACGTTGGCCCAGGGAAGCCTGCGAATTCTCTTCGGTGCCACCTGTAGGCGCGCACCCTGTGCGCGATGCTCTTGGTTTTTGGTGTCGAAAATGGCGCTGGCGCTGCTGTCCACGCGTCGTCGTTCCATATTGACTAGAGCGAGAGCTTTCGTGCGCCTTCGGCGCCCGAGTTACTTTCTCTTTGCGTGGCCAAAGAACTATAAGCCATAGCATTTCGCCAAAGCAGACGCCAACACTGCGCCAGCAGTAACGATGCTGATTTCCCAGGTATCCCATGACGCATCCGCAGCCTTCGCGAGGAGGATCGTGTCCGGCTACGCGCCCTTGCATCCCAGAAAGCCTACAGCCTCGCGGAACCTCAGCTTGACACGCCGGCGGTGCCCTTTCTGAGCGCTTTTTCTTCCGTCCGCCCGATGAAGGTCAACTAGTCAGCTACCCAGAATAGCTGGCATTTCGCAGACAGCTCTAATGTCCGTTTGGGGTCGAAAGCGGAAGTCCGGTGCCGATTCTTGCAGCGACTTGGTCTCGGGAGGCAGATGAAACGTACGTTAGTAGTGTTTGCCATGCGCTGAGGCCTTGGCTCTGCTCTGGCTCCACTGAACAGTGCGGGCCAGGATGGCACGCTGCTCTACCCGGGGCCCCTGTGCGGCGGTGAGTCGGGGACGACAGGCCCGCAGGGGAGTCGACATGGATGTCGGCTCCTTTTCGCCAGGGCAGGCGACGGCATGGATGCCGGAGTTGAGGCAACGCAGGAGCGGTTGCCCGATGCCCTGTCGAAAAGCCCGGCCCCGGCTCACGGACTTGCTGCCCATGGATGGGCAGCAAGCGCCAAGTGGGGGTGGCCTCTCTTTGGGCCACGTTTCTCTGGCCACTCAGAGAAAGGTGGCTCGGGCGCCATAGGCGCACGAAAGCTCTTGCTCCGAGATCAAGATGGTCGAACAAGAGCATCGCGTACAGGATGCGCGCTACGTACGCCGCGGCCACCGCCCCAGCAGCCAGGACGCGCCAAGACAAGCAGCCAGCGCCAGTAGCCAGCGGATGCCCGGCGCCTGTGGATTCGGCAACAGCGCAGCAAACGACGGCAGCCACGTGCTGCCGTAGATCGCAATAACGGTCACGACGGCGACGACGAAGATGCTGGTCAGCGCCAACATCAACCTGGATTCAAGCGAGCCGCCGGATGACGCTGCTGTCGAAGGCACGACACCGGCTTGCGCCGCCAGCTGCCGCGCGAAATCCGCCGGCAGCGATTCCGGAAGCGGCTCACGAAGGCTGCGCGCTACCAGTCGATAACGTCGGCTGCGCGCATCATCGCCCGCAGGATCCAGCTGCAGTCGCTCACGTCGCATGGCGGCTTCCTGCACCAGCCATTCGCGTTCGAGCGCGTCGTCATCAAACGCGGGGACGTGGTCTTTGTCATGCGGAATCATGCGGCAACTCCTGTCCGTGTTTCGAGCGCGTCGCGCAGGCGCAGGCGCGAGCGGAACAGATGACTCTTGATCGTGCCGGTGGCGAGCCCGGTGATCCGGGCGATCTCCGGGATCGATGTTTCTTCGAGGTAGTACAAGGTCAGCAAGGTTCGCTGCAACGGCGGCAGCGCTTCGATCGCCTGGTGCAGATGTCGCGCTGCTTCCTCATCCGCGCAGGCGGTCTCCAGGTCGAAACCGTCACCGATGTTCTCGACCAGATCGAAGCCGTCGCCGCTGCCGGGATCGAGCAGAGGAATGCGCTTGCGCTGCAGATGGCGCAAGGCAATGTTGTAGGCGACCCGGCCGATCCACGACTTCAGCGCGCTTTCGTAACGATACTGATGCAGGCGCTGGTGCACGCGCAGGAACGTGTCCTGGCACAGCTCGCGCGCGTCCTCGGGGTTGCGCACCATGCGCTGGATGATGTGCCAGCACAGCCCCTGATGCTCGCGCACAAGGCGCTCGAACGCGCCCGGCCGGTTGGCCAGCACGGTGTCGACCAGCGCGCGATCGGCTTGGCGGATGTCATCCATGCGGCAAGGGATACGCCCAACAACCTGACGGTTGCAAGCGCGCTGCTGCAACCGTCGCGGGCCTGCCCGTATCCATGGGTTTCGAACGGCCGACATTCGCGGCTATCCACCAAGGAGCGTACCCATGGACTTCAGCATACTGATTCCGATCGTGCTGTTCATCTGCATCACCTTTGCGATCAAGGTCGTCGTCGATGCTCGCGTGCGCAGCCGCATGATCGGCGCCGGCGGCTCGGAAGAGCTGGTCAAATCGATCATGCTCGACGAGGAGCAGCGTCGCCGCCATTCGTCGTTGCGCTGGGGTATCGTGCTGGTGTCAGTCGGCCTCGGCTTCGGTTTGATTCAATGGTTTGGCTGGCAGGAAGTCACCCCCGGCATGGTCGCAGTACTGGCCGGCGCTACCGGTCTGGGCAACCTGGTGTTCTTCGCGATTTCGCGCAAGCTCGCCTGAAGCTGGTTCAATAGCGAGCATCCGCCGCGTCGTCGGCATGCCCGCAGGTGAGCTGGCAACGTGAATGAGCAACTGCTGTTCAACCTGGTGGACCTGGCCGGCACGTTCGCGTTTGCGATCAGCGGCGCGATCGCGGCGCGGCGCTGCAACCTGGACCTGTTCGGGATCCTGGCGATCGCCTACATCACGGCCTGCGGCGGCGGTATCGTGCGCGACCTGTGCATCGGCGCGATTCCGCCGGCGGGCTTGTCCGACTGGCGTTACCTGGCCACGGCGGTCATTGCCGCCGTGCTCACCATCATGGCCTATCCGTGGGTGGAGCGGCTGACCTATCCGGTGCGCCTGTTCGATGCGATGGGACTGGGTCTGTTTTCGGTGTACGGCGCGCACAAGGCGCTGGTGTTTGGGCACAACGCCGAGGTGGCGATTCTGATGGGCATCGTCACCGCGATCGGCGGCGGCATGGCGCGCGACGTGCTGCTGGCGCGCGTGTCGATCGTGCTGCAGGAGGAAATCTACGCCTCGGCGGCGCTGGTGGGTGCGGCGCTGGCGGTGCTGGGCGAGTACCTCGGCTGGCCGGCCGTGTGGGCGACCTGGCTGCCAATCCTGGTGTGCTTCGGGCTGCGCTTTCTGTCGCTGCACCTGCACTGGAACCTGCCCCGCTTCGGGCGTGAGCGCGGACGCTGAGCCGCCGCGGTCCTCCGAGCCGCCACGATCAGGCTACGCCTCGAAGCCGCCCGACCGATGGACAACCGCCATCAGTCATCTTTGCCCACTCCTCGCCGCATGCTAGCTTTCGGGGATCGGGCGGGGAGTCCGGGTCTTCAAAGGAAGCTGATCCATGGCCGCAGCGAGCGTGCGTATCGAGTCTGTCACCAAGCGCTTTTCCGGACACACCGCAGTGAATCGTCTTTCCATGGAGATTCCCGCCGGCGGTATCTTCGGCCTGCTCGGGCCCAACGGTGCAGGCAAGACCACCGCGATCCGCCTGATCATGGGCATCCTGGAACCCGACGAAGGCAAAATCGTGCTGTTCGGCTCGCCGCACAACAGCCGCGCGTTGTCGCAGCGCATCGGCTATCTGCCGGAGGAGCGCGGGCTGTACAAGAAGATGAAGGTGCTCGATCACCTGATCTTCCTGGGCGAGACCAAGGGCATCGGCCGCGCGGATGCGCGCAAGCGCGCCCGGGGGTGGCTGGAGCGCCTCGGTGTCAGCGATTGGGCCTTGAAGAAGGTCGAGGACCTGTCCAAGGGCATGCAGCAGAAGGTGCAGTTCGCCGGTGCCCTGCTGCACGATCCCGAGTTGGTGATTCTGGACGAACCGTTTTCCGGGCTGGACCCGGTCAACGCACAGGTGATGAAGGACATCGTGGTGGCGATCGCCGCCGAGGGGCGCACCGTGCTGTTCTCCACCCACGTGATGGAGCAGGCCGAGCGGATGTGCGACCGCATCGCGATCATCGCGCGCGGCGAGATGGTGGTGAACGGCACGCTCGCCCAGGTCAAGGAGGATTTCGGCGGGCGCCACGTGGCACTGGGCTTCACGCATGACAAGGCGCGCGCCGCGAACATCCTGGCCGATCGCTCGTTGATCGCCCAGGTCGATGACTACGGTGCCAGCGCGGAATTGCAGATGGCCGAGGGCGCCGATCCGGAGCAGTTGCTGGCCTCGCTGGTGCGCGAAGGAGTCGGCCTGCGCCGTTTCGAGGTGGTCGAGCCTTCGCTGCATGCCATTTTCATTGCCAAGGTCGGCGCCGAGGCAGCTACCTCTCATGCTGGAGTCGCCGCATGAAGAAGGTCATTGCCGTTGTTCGCCGCGAATTCGTCGAGCGGGTGCGTACCAAGGCGTTCGTGATTTCCACCGTGCTGCTGCCGGTGTTCATGGTGGCGGCGGTGCTGCTGCCCGCGCTGATGATGAGCGGCGGCGACCGCGTCAGCCGGGTGGCGGTGGTGGATGCCTCCACCACTGGCCTGGGTCAGCCGGTCAGCCTTGCGCTCGGGGCCGAGAAGCTTGGTAGTGGACTGGACACGAAGGCGCGTTACACCGTGCAGGTGTTTCCGGCCAGCAGCGATGATCTGGCCACCGTGCGCGACGCCTTGATCGCGAAGACCGGTTTCTCCAGCGACAAGCAGAAAGACCGCTGGGACGGCGTGCTGGTGCTCACCGACGACACCCTGGCCAGCGGCAAGCTGGGCTACTACGGCGGCAACGTCGGTTCGCTGGAATCCATGTCCAAGTTGCAGCGCGCCGTATCCAGCGCGCTGGCCGGTGTACGGCTGGGCAAGTCAGGCGTGGATGCGGTCCTGGTCAAGCGCGCGATGGCGCCGGCCGACATGGACACCACCAAGGTCTCCGACGGCAAGCTGACCGGCCAGAGCGGCACCGAGTCGTACATGATCGCGTTCTTCATGGGCTTCATCCTGTACATGGCGGTCCTGATCTACGGCCAGCAGACCATGACCTCGGTGATCGAGGAGAAGACCTCGCGCATCATGGAGGTGCTCACTTCCTCGCTGACTCCGTTCCAGATGCTGTTGGGCAAGGTGCTCGGCGTGGGCCTGGCCGGGCTGACGCAGATGGCGATCTGGGGCGGCTCGGTGTTTCTGCTCAGCAGTCAGCGCACGCCCCTGGCTGCGATCTTCGGGATCAGCGCCGACGCGGCGCAGAGCTTTCCGATCCCGACCATGGCCCCGGGCCTCTTGGTGGTCTTCCTGCTGTATTTCGCGCTGGGCTTCATGCTCTATGGCGCCCTGTACGCGGCGATCGGTGCGATGTGCAACACGATTCAGGAGACCCAGCAGTACGCGATTTTCGTCACCATGTTCGTCATGGTGGGCTTCTTCGCGGTGTTCGCCCTGATCAAGGACCCCAGCGGTCCGCTCGGCGTGACGATGTCGTACATCCCGTTCTTCGCGCCGTTCACCATGCCGGTGCGCTGGTCGCTGACCTCGGTGCCTCCGATGGAGCTGGTCGTGTCGCTGGGGTTGATGGTCGTGGCCTTGCTGGCTTGCGTGTGGCTGGCTGCGCGGATCTACCGCACCGGCATCCTGATGTACGGCAAGAAGCCGTCCTGGCGCGAGCTTTGGCGCTGGATCAGGGCGTGAGCGTGGCCTACAGCCGGTAGGCCACCGTCTTCATGACCATCGAGCTGGCATGCCTCAGCTGCGGCAGCGGAAACGGCAACTCGATGCCGCCGCGTTGCTGCGCGGCCTGGGCATGACGGATCTGGTCGGCTTGCATCGCGGCCAACACGGCGCGCGAGCGCGCGTCCTGCGCGGGCAGCTTATCGATATGTTCGGCGAGATGGGCCTCCACCTGCCGTTCCGTCTCGACCACGAAGCCCAGGCTGACCGCATCGCCGGCCAGCGCGGCGGCGGCGCCAATTGCATAGCTGCCGACGTACCACAGCGGATTGAGCAGGCTGGGGCGGCTGTGCAGTTGCTGCAGCCGTTCGGCGCACCAGGCCAGATGGTCGGTCTCCTCGGTGGCGGTGCGCAGCAGGTATTCGCGGTGGTCAACATCGCGCGCCAGTGCGGCCTGGCCGACGTACAGCGCCTGCGCACAGACTTCGCCGGTGTGGTTGACCCGCATCAGGCCTGCGGCGTGGCGCCGTTCGGCCTCGTCCAGCTCGGCTTCGGCGATGTCGGCGGCAGGCGAGGGGCGGGTGGCCATCGGTGTGCCGGCGACCGCTTCCAACGCGCGTTCGCAGCCGACAAGCAGTCGGTCCAGGGGGCTCAGGGTGCGGGCGCTCATGGGTTTTCCTGTTGAAGTTGACCGGCCAGCATGCCCAGTCAGGGTTTCACCGTCTCTGCCGCGTACCGAGGGGCTTCTCAAGCAGCCCTATGTTCATGCTATCATTGCCGACTCACAGCTCGCCGGTCGACGGGCTTGCGCCACGGATGATGGCTCCGCTATGATCTCGCGCCTTTGTTCCACATGCTGCATGCTCTCCCATTACGCGTACCGCCTTGCGGCGGTCGACAGGTATTTGAAATGAAAACGTTCAGCGCCAATGCCGACAACGTCAAGCGCGACTGGTTCGTGGTGGATGCCACGGGCAAGACGCTCGGTCGCCTGTCGACCGAGATCGCTCGTCGTCTGCGCGGCAAGCACAAGCCGGAATACACCCCGCACTGCGACACCGGCGATTATATCGTGGTGGTCAATGCGCAGAAGGTGCACGTCACCGGCGCCAAGCTGGACGACAAGAAGTACCATCGCTTCACCGGTTACATCGGCAACCTGAAGACCACCAGTCTGAAGGATCTGCTGGCGACTCACCCGGAGCGCGTGATCGAGATCGCTGTCAAGGGCATGCTGCCGAAGAACCCGCTGGGCCGCGAGATGTATCGCAAGCTCAAGGTCTACGGCGGCGCCGAACATCCGCATACCGCACAGCAGCCGCAGGCGCTGGAGATTTAAGGAATCATCATGACGATCCAGCAAAATTACGGCACCGGCCGCCGCAAGACCTCCGCCGCACGTGTGTTCCTGCGCAAGGGCAGCGGCGCCATCGAAGTGAACGGCAAGTCGCTCGAGCAGTTCTTCGGCCGCGAGACCTCCTGCATGATCGTGCGCCAGCCGCTCGCGCTGACCGAGAACACTGAAAAGTTCGACATCAAGGTGACGGTTGCTGGCGGCGGCATTACCGGCCAGGCCGGCGCGATCCGCCTGGGCATCGCCCGCGCCCTCATCGAGTACGACGAAAGCCTGAAGTCGCCGCTGCGCAAGGCCGGTTTCGTGACCCGCGATGCGCGCGAAGTCGAGCGCAAGAAGGTCGGTCTGCACAAGGCACGTCGCGCCACCCAGTTCTCGAAGCGCTAACCCAAGCTTTGTAGCCCCGTAGCCAAGCGGTAAGGCACCTGACTCTGACTCAGGCATCGGTGGTTCGAATCCATCCGGGGCTGCCAATCCAGATGCCGACGCGTGCAGTCATGCATGGTGATCCGGCCAGAATACCCGCCTTTCGGCGGGTATTTTCGTATGGGTGGCGCGGGCTTGCTGGCCGTCGCGCCGGGCGCTCGACGCGACGGCCTGACCGGCGCGCGTTCGTGGCGGGTGCGCCGAATCGCAGGAAGCTGCGTGCTGTTGCGTGACTTTTCCTTTTTTTCCGCACTGCAGCAGCGTAAAATTTCCGCTTTCCCCGTTGTGAACCCTTGATGACGCCAGCCACTGACGACCCCGTCGGTCACGCAGATGTGCGCACGGTCGGCAGCACCGACGCACTGCCGATAGCACCCGCACTCGGGTTGTCGCTGGACGCGGCGCGCATGCCGCGCAAGTCCACCCTGGTTACCCACCGCATCCTGCTGATCAGCGTCCTGGCGGTGATCCTGGGTGTGGCGGCGGCCTATGTGGCACAACTGTTGATGCTGATGATCAACCTGATCACCGACTTGTTCTTCTACGGTCGCGTGTCCGATGTGATCGGACCGAATGCACGCAGCGGTTCGTTCGTGCTGTCGCCGGCGCACAACCATCTCGGTGCCTGGGTCATCCTGATTCCCGCCATCGGCGGCCTGCTTGCCGGGATCATGGCGCGCTGGGGCTCGCGCGCAATCCAGGGCCATGGCATCCCCGAGGCGATGGAGCAGATCCTCACCAACGAATCCAACATCCCCGCGCGCATCACCTGGCTGAAGCCGGTTTCCTCGGCGTTCGCGATCGGTACCGGCGGTCCATTTGGTGCCGAGGGGCCGATCATTTCCACCGGCGGCGCGCTGGGCTCGCTGATCGGCCAGCTCCTGCGGGTCACTGCGAACGAGCGCAAGGTGTTGCTGGCGGCCGGCGCTGCGGCCGGCATGGCGGCCGTGTTCGGTGCGCCGGTGGCGTCGCTGGTGCTGGCGGTGGAGCTGTTGCTGTTCGAGCTGCGCCCGCGTTCGCTGATTCCGGTGGCGCTGGCCACGGTGACCGCAGTCGGCGTGCGTTATGCCAGCTACGGCGCGGCTGCGGTATTCCAGATGCCCGACGTGGTGCAGCCCGGCGGCTGGGCTCTGGTCAGTTTCGTGGTGATCGGGGGCATCGTGGGTTTCGCCTCGATCTGGGTGACCAAGGCGGTGTATGGCGTCGAAGACCTGTTCGGTAAACTCCCGATCCACTGGATGTGGTGGCCGGTGATTGGTGCACTGGTGGCCGGTTTGGTGGGCTGGATCGAGCCGCGCACCCTGGGCGTGGGCTACGACAACATCGACGCGCTGGTGCAGGGACACTTTGGCCTCGCCATGCTGGTCAGCTTCGGCGCACTGAAGTTCATTTCGTGGGTGATCGCGCTGGGTAGCGGCACCTCCGGCGGCACGCTGGCACCGCTGTTCATGATCGGTGGTTCGCTTGGCGCGGTGGTCGGTATCGCCATCGATCGTGTGATGCCCGGCTTCAACCTCGATCCACGCATTGCGGCCCTGGTGGGCATGGCGGCCATTTTCGCCGGCTCCTCGCGGGCGCTGCTGACGGCCGTGGTGTTCGCCTTCGAAACGACCCGCCAACCGGCGTGCCTGTTGCCGCTGCTGGGTGGCTGTACCGCGGCCTACCTGGTTTCGGCGTTGCTCATGCGCAACACCATCATGACCGAGAAGATCGCCCGTCGCGGCGTGCGGGTGCCCTCGGAGTATGCGGCTGACTATCTGGATCGGGTCAGCGTGGGCACCGTCTGCTCGCGCGACGTGGCCAGCCTGAAGACCGGACAGACCCTGGCCGAAGTACGCCGATGGCTGAATGAAGAATCAGCGCATTCGCATCACCAGGGTTTTCCCGTGGTGGACGAACATGGTCACGTCCGAGGTGTCCTGACCCGGCGCAGCCTGCTCGACCCGCAGTGGCATTACACGCTGACCCTGGGCGAGCTGGTGACCCGACCGCCGATCGCAGTCAGCGAAGACAACTCGCTGCGCGAGGCGGCCGACCACATGGTTGCCGAGAGCGTCGGTCGGCTGGTGGTGGTGAGCAAGGACGACCCGCACAAGCTGGTTGGCATCATCACCCGCGGCGATGTCCTGGCGGCGCATGCAAAGCGGCTGCGCGAGGCGCGGCATTCCTCGCGACATCTGCGCTTCGGCGACGGGTGGAAGCCGCAATCCGGGCACTAAGCGCGGGAGAGTGAAACGTAACGCGGCCGCACGAGCCGCGCTTCGTTGCAGCGCTCTACATTTCCTGGTCGCCGATCAGCACCACGTCGGCCGGGCGACGCGCGAACAGGCCGACGGTGACGATGCCCGCCAACTGGTTCAGCTCGCTCTCCAGTGCGGCTGGATCGGTGATCTGCCAGTTGTGCACGTCGATGATCCAGTTGCCGTTGTCGGTGACCACGCCATCACGCCACACCGGGTTGCCGCCGCGCTTGACGATCTCGCGGCCGACCAGGCTTCGCGCCATCGGGATCACCTCGATCGGCACCGGGAACTTGCCGAGCAGGTTGACGCGCTTGCTGGAGTCGATGATGCAGACGAACTTCTCGCTCGCCGCGGCGATGATCTTTTCGCGGGTGAGTGCCGCGCCGCCGCCCTTGATCAGGCGCTTGTACGGATCGCACTCGTCGGCGCCGTCGATGTAGATCGTCAGCGGACCGGCCGCATTGAGGTCGAGCACGGGGATGCCGAGTCGCTTCAAATGCACAGTGGATTGCTCGGAGCTGGATACCGCACCCTGGATACGGTTCTTCAGGTCGGCCAGCGCGTCGATGAAGAACGCTACCGTCGAGCCGGTGCCGACACCGACGATGGCGTCGTCCTCGACATAGCGGATGGCAGCTTCGCCGGCCTGGCGCTTTTCGTTGGCGTGGCTCATGGGAGTAGGGACTGGGAAAAGGAAAATCGAGGATAGCGCATGCTTGATGGTTGTGGTCTCGCATACCTGCATGCGAAGAGAGCGTCTGGATGCATCCAGGCCGGCTTCGCCGATTCCCGGCTACTCCAGCCCCAGGATGTACTTCCAGTGAGCCGCCTCGACGGGCATCACCGACAGCCGGTTGCCCTTGCGCAGCAGCGGCATGCCGGCCAGGGCGTGGTGGTCCTTGAGCTCGTCCAGGCTGATCGTGCGCTTGAGTTTTCTCACGAACTTCACGTCGACCAGCATCCAGCGTGGCTGGTCGCGTGAGCTGGCGGGGTCGAAGTATCGGCTTTTCGGGTCAAACTGGGTGGGGTCGGGATAGGCATCCGTGGCGACCTCGGCGAGGCCGACAATACCGGGCACGGCGCAGTTGGAGTGGTAGAAGAACACCTTGTCGCCCGGGCGCATGCCGTCGCGCATGAAGTTGCGTGCCTGGTAGTTGCGCACGCCGTCCCACGGCTCCTGTTTGTTGCGTTTCAGGTCGTCGATCGAGAACGCCTCGGGTTCGGACTTCATCAGCCAGTAGTTCATGCGGCGGTCTCTGCCTCCGGATCGGGCGTGGTGCAGTCGATCAGTTCGCGTTCGGTGGCGACGAAGTCGAGGCGCACGTCCCAGTCCTGCTCGCCGACCTCGGCCAGCTCCTGGAACGCATAGCCGATACCGACCAGCAAGGGCTCGGTCGGCCGGACCTGTTCGTTGAGGAAAGCAAAGCTGCGGTCGTAGTAACCGCCACCATATCCCAGCCGGTTGCCGCCGCGGTCGAAGCCGAGCAGTGGTACCAGCACCAGGTCGATCTGGAACGGCTCCAGCAGTTCGATCGGCGCCACCGGCTCGGGAATACCGTAACGGTTCGCCTGCACCGCATCGCCCGGTTTCCACGGGGCAAAGCGCAGGCGTTTGCTCCCGTCGATCATCGGCAACAGGAACTGCTGACCGCGCGTAACCAGCGGTGCCATGGCAAGGTTCAACGGCAGTTCGCCCTGGGTGGCCCAGTAACCGGCCACGCGCACGTCGGTGAGATACTCCGGCAGTTGCTCGAGACTGCGGCGCAGGCCCTGCGCGGCGACGATGCGCTCGGTGGGGGAAAGCGCGCGACGCTGGTCGGCCAGGCGCTGGCGAAGCTCGCGGCGTTGGGCGGGAGCGTCCACGTGTCGCTCGACTCCGTCGTGATGCACCGTGTTCATCGTCCGACGAACACGGTGGGGAAAGAAGTGGCGTAAACCGCGATGCCGCTGCCCACCAAACGACCTTGATCCACGATGGATCAGGTGGGAGGGCAACATGGCCTCGAGGCTTTCCGCACGTGGCGGACATGCACAACAGCCGATGTAGAGCCGACCCGGGGCCGTATTTAGGAACAAGGCAAATGTAAGAGTGTGCTGGCGCACATCGCAGAAAACGCCAAGTTCGATTCTAGGCGCTTGCCGGCAAATGTCCACCTATCCATCTGGGTTGCGTTCAGGGCTTCATGGCGTCGTTTTCGAGCGCCACGCTCAGCTTGCTGCGCAAGCTGGCAAGGCCATCGCTGAGCCGCAGGTTCTGCCCGTCGTGCTGCTTGCGCAAGTTGATGAATTCGTGCGCCACGCTGATCGCGGTGAGCACGGCCAACCGCTCGAAGCCGGGCGCCTTCGCATGAGTGCGCAGCTCGCGCATCTTGCGGTCGAGGTAATCGGCAGCCTCGAGCAGCCCTTCGCGCTCTTCCGGCGCGCAGGCGATCAGGAATTCGCGATCGATCAGTCGCAGCGCGACCGGTTCACTGCTGGACATGATTTCCATCAACTGTTGTTTTCAAGCGATTTCAACCGCTGGATCATCGCCTCGACGCGGCTGCGTGCCTGCTCGTTGCGGGCCAGCAGACCGGCACGTTCGCCGGACAACTGTTCCTGGCTCTGGCGCAGGCTGCGGTTTTCCTCGTTGAGCCGGCGCACGGTTTCGAGCAGGCGATCCAGTTGCTGGCCCAGGGCGGCCAACTCTTGCTGGACAGGGTCGACATGATCTGGCGTACTCATGCGCGAAACTATAGCAGGACGCCGGCACGATTCCGCGAGGCCATCGACGGTGCGGGCTATCTCATGGCTGGATTAAACTGAGAGCCTTTGCAGCAGGAGCACCACCATGGCGGCTAGCGGGCCTCTGGGCCACGATGATATCGATGCATTGGTCATGCGACTGCGCCTGGGCAGCGAGGCCAGCGAGTTGCACGGCTCGCTGTGCGGCTACCTTGCCGGTGGCGGTTCACTGCGCGGCGGCACGGTGCTGGCCGCGTTGCAGCTGGATGGCGAAGCGACCCCGCCGGGCGCGGAGGACCTGGCCTTGCTGGAGCGACTGGCGCGCCAGAGCGAGCGCGAACTGGCCGATCCGGAACTGGGTTTCGAACCCCTGCTGCCGGAAGATGACCGGCCGCTGGCCGAGCGGGCCGAGGCGATGGTCGACTGGTGCCGTGGTTTCCTCGGCGGATTTGGCCTGGCCGGTGTGGCAGCGCATGCGCAAATGTCGGACGAGGCGAAGGAACTCCTGCACGACCTGGGCACGGTGGCTGCCTCGTCGTTCGATTTCGGCGACGAGAGCGAGGATGAGGACGCCTTGATCGAGGTGCATGAGTTCGTGCGCATGGCCGCGATGTTGTTGTTCACCGAATGCAGCGCGCGTGACCCTTCCCAAGGCGGAACCGTGCATTGATTCCCTCCGCGGCAAGCCTGGCTGGCCTGGCGATCACGAGCGCCGAATTCGCCCGTCGGCGCCGCCAGCTGATGCGGATGGCCGGCGCGGAGGCGGTAGTGCTGGTGGCTGCCGCCCCCGAGCGCATGCGCAATGCGGATGCGGCGTGGCCGTACCGGCAGGATTCGGATTTCCACTACCTGGCCGGTTTTCCCGAGTCCGATGCCGTGCTCGCGTTGTTGCCCGGACGGCAGCATGGCGAGACCGTGCTGTTCTGCCGCGAGCGTGATCCGGAACATGAGCGCTGGCATGGCCAAGGCATTGGCACCGAGCAGGCGGTGGCAGCCTACGGCATGGACGACGCGTTCCCGATCGAGGACATCGACGACATCCTGCCCGGCATGATCGAGGGTCGCAGCCGGGTGTACTGCCATTTCGGTCACGAGCCGGCGTTCGACGCGCAGTTGCTGGGCTGGATGCGCCGCCTGCGTCAGCTGCGCGGCGGTGGCGTGGTGCCGAAGGAATTCGTGGCGCTGGGGCATCTGCTGCACGACCTCAGGCTGTTCAAGTCACGCGCCGAACTGAAACTGATGCGCGCCTCGGCGGCGATCGCGGTGGAGGCGCACCTGGCCGCGTTGCGACTGGCGCGGCCGGGCCGGCAGGAGTACGAGGTCGAAGCCGAGTTGCTCGGCGTGATCCGTCGCCACGGGGCGGTGCCCGCGTTCGCGCCCACCGTCGCCGGTGGCGCGAATGCCTGCGTGATGCACTACCAGAGCAATCGCGCAGCACTGCGCGAGGGCGAGTTGCTGTTGATCGATGCCGGCGCGGAACTGGACTGCTATGCCTCCGACATCAGTCGTACATTTCCGCTCAGTGGCCGCTACAACCGCGAGCAACGGGCGCTGTACGAGGTGGTGCTGGCGGCGCAGCTGGCGGCGATCGGCGAGGTACGACCGGGCCGCCCGTTCAACGCCTCGCACAACGCGGCAGTGCGCGTGCTGACCGCGGGCCTGTGCGAGCTAGGCTTGCTCAAGGAGGGCGCCGACGAGGCGCTGGCAGCAGGCAGCTACCGGCGCTTCTTCGCTGCCAAGACCGGCCACTGGCTGGGCCTGGATGTGCACGACGTGGGCGACTATCGCATCGACGGCGAATCGCGCCTGCTCGAACCGGGCATGGTGCTCACGGTGGAACCGGGCCTGTACATTGCGCCGGACGATCACTCGGTAGCCGAGTGCTGGCGCGGCATCGGCATCCGCATCGAGGACGATGTGGCGGTGACCCGCGACGGCCCTGAAGTGCTTAGCGCGGCAATGCCCAAGGAGGCCGGGCAGATCGAGGCGCTGCTCGCCGGGCGCTGATCACCGGTTCGTTCGGTCTGGTCGCGGGCAGGTAGCTGAACATCGTGCTGATCGCGCTGGACCCGTCCGACACCGCGCCTTCCTGCCGCGACTTCCCGCCGCGGGTTCCGCGACCAGTTGCGTGCGGGCGAGGGCTGGCGCTGACGCCGCTCAGGCCAGCGCGGCGAAGGCGTCTCGGGTCAGGTTCTCCGGCGCGTCCTCGGTACACGCCACGTCGTCCTCGATGCGGATGCCCCCGTAGGGCTTGAACGCTTCGACCTTGTCCCAGGCGATGTCCTTCGACACCGGCTTGTCGCGTAGTTCGGCCAGCAGCATCTCGATGAAATACAGGCCGGGCTCGATCGTCACCACCATGTTCGGTTCCAGCGTACGGGTCAGACGCAGGAAAGGGTGGTCCGGCGGACGCGGGATGGTGTCGCCGCGCTCGTTCTTCGCGAAGCCGGCCACGTCGTGCACCTGCAGGCCGATCAAATGGCCCAGGCCGTGTGGGAAAAAGGCGCGGGTCACGCCACTCTCGACGGCCGATTCGGCATCCATGCGAATGAAGCCGTGCTCCTTGAGCAACGTGGCCAGCTGCTGGTGGGCGTGCAGGTGCAGGTCCGCGTAGCTGCGGCCGCCGCGCACCATCGCCGCCAGGCTTTGCTGGTTCGCGTTCATCGCATCGATCAGCGCCTGGAACTCGCGAGCGTCAGTGGCCGCATAGGTGCGGGTGATGTCGCTGGCGTAGCCCGAGGCGCTGGCGCCGGCATCGATCAGCAGCGAGCGCGCCGGCCTGGGCGGCTGGCGCGTGAAGTCCATGTAGTGCAATACGGCGCCGTGTTCGTTCAGCGCCACGATGCTGGAGTAGGGCAGCTCGGCATCGATCTGGCCGGCGGCGGCCAGGTAAGCCTGGTGAATGCCCAGCTCGCTCTCGCCCATGCGGAAGGCCTGCTCGGCGGCGCGGTGCGCGCGCGTGCCGATGCGATTGGCCTCGCGCATCAGTTCCAGTTCGTACGGCGTCTTGTAGGCGCGATGGTAGTGCAGGTAGTCCAGCACCGGGCCGGGGTTGTTGACCTCGATGCCGGCGACGGTGGCGCTCGGCTCGGCAATCGTCGCGCACCGGCCTTGCGGCAGTTCGGCAACTGCATCCTCGGCGGTGCGCACGACGACGATCTCGAACTGGTCCACCCAGTAACCGCTGGGCGCGTCGGGTACCACATGCCAGTAATCGCGTGGCTGCAGGAAGACCAGCTTCGGTCTGGCCCCGGGTGTGTATGCGATCCAGCTGCCGGGCGCGTTGATCAGTGGCAGCCAGTACTTGAACTGCGGGCTGACCGCAAACGGATAGTGGTTGTCATCGAGAAACTTGAGCCCGGGCATGCCGGCGGCGATCAGCAGGTGATCGAAGCCGCCCAGCGCGAGTGCCCGGTCGGCGTGGGTACGCACGGTGGCCAGATGCTGGGGATAAAGCGTGGCGAGTCGATCCTGCATGGGGGAGCTCCCGGTAAATGGGCTGTGTCCGGTTGCCATGCGCTGGCGTGACGGTGCACTGCGGTCGGATCGACCGCAGGTAACCATCTGCATGGGGGGAAGTGACCCGAAGTATCAACAATGTCGAACAGGCATGATGGCGCGCCCGTGCCGACAGTTCCAGTCCGCGCCATTCGGGCGGGCCCTTCAGTCGGACCGCCCGGATGTACTGCACGGTTGTCGCAGTCAGGCCTGCGACAGCCAGCTTTCGAGTCGCGCTGCGTCGATGTCGGTGATCGCGATGATCCGGTAACCGGCCCAGATCTGCCCGGAGCTGGCGGCGTGCTCGTGCCACTGCTCCTGGATACCCACCTCGATCGGTTGCGACTCCACCAGTGCGCGGCCGGTGGCCGGCAGGGCGATGCTGACCTGGTACAAGGCCTCGCTGCGTGGTGCCTGTGCGGTGATCAGCAACATGCCGGTACTGGAAAGGTTGCCCAGTTGGCCGATCGGCTCGCCGCGGATCACGTCCGTGACGATTGCGTTGCCGGATGCGCGCTTGCGCGCCGCGCGGCGCTGGTTGACGGGAACGTTTGGCGGATTCATCAGCGCCTGGACTCCATTGGCTTGCCATCGCGGGCGAGTGCGGCCGACTGGCGCAGGTTGCCGGTGAGGCTGCGCCACGCGCGGTCGAGCAGACTCGCCGGTTCGGCTGGCACCTCACAGGCACGACCGCTGGCAACTTCGCGAGCCAACTGGGCCATGGTCATTTCCTCGCCGCGCTGGCCGCGTCGGCTGACCAGCAGGCAACGCCCCGACATCGTCGAGTACCAGGCCAGCTTGCGGCGCGCGATCTGGCCGCTGGCGGGGTCGACAAACTCGAACCAGCTGCCGAACGGCAATTTGCGCAGATGTTGTTCGATGTGCAGTTCACGCGCTTCGGCGGCTGGTGGTCTTGCCGGTGCCGCGGCAGCTTTCGCCGCCGCGGTTTTCGCCACCGTCGGCTTGAGGATCGGGCTGGCGACGGCCGGCTCGGAGGCGGCATGTTGTTCGCCCAGGCGCTGGTGCTGTTTCAGGCGCAACGCGAGATCGGTGGCGCTGGGCAGCTCGATTGCGGGGTCGGGTTCGCCCGCACCAAGCAGGCGCTGCGCCACCTGCACCGATTCCTCGGCATGCATGCCGATCTGCTGCAGGCCGCTTTCCACCTCCTGCTGCAATTGCCGACGGTCGGGTGTGGGCAGGCGGCCGAGCAGTTGGTCGGTAATCGCCAGCTGGGCCTTGAAGGCGTCGCTGTCCTCGCCATGGCGCAACAGGGTCAGCGCCAGCACATCGGACCACGCACGATCGAGCAGTGCCCGCAGCAGACCGCGTGGCGGCGATTGGGCGAAGCGTTCGGCCATCAGTGCGCTGGCGCGCTGGCGCGCCTGGTCCAGCCGTTCGCGTCCCTGAGCCGCTTCGACGTGGCGCCGTTCGGCAGCCTGTGCCTTGCGTGTGAGCAGGGCCAGATGGTGTTCGATATCCGCCAGCAACGTGGTGTAGAGCCCGGCACTGGGCGGCTCCTGATTGGCACGATTGACCAGCTGTTCCAGCTTGGTGGCCAGCGGGCGGTTGGTCTCGTCGTCGCTGCCATCAAGCCAGTCGTTGGCGGCGACGGCAACGGTATCCAGCAGCTGTCGCGCCGGGTGATCGCGCTGCTCGAAGAAGCTGTGGTCGGCGACCGCTACGCGCAGCATCGGCAATTGCAGGTGGCTCAGCAGGCCGCGCGCATTGCTGCCTTGCTGCAATTGCTGGCCGAGTTGTTCGAACAGCTCGGCGACCAGTTCCACCGTGTCGCCCTGTTCGCCGGTGAGCTGGACGCGTGGCGCGCCGGCGGGTTTGCCGAGGTTGAGCTGGGCCAGCAACTCCTCGCGCAGGCGTGCAGCGCTGCGCAGCTCGCGGCTGGCGTGGTCGGTGACGCTGGCCAGATGCTGTTGCAGGGCGCCCAGGGCCGACTGCAGTTCATCCTCGCTGGCGACCGGACCGGCTGCCTCGCCGGCGACCGTGCCCTGGCCGGCACGCCGCTGCGACAGCAAGTCGCGCAAGGACTCCAGCACATGGATGGAGTCCTCACCTGAACCGCTGCCCTGGGGTTTGCTTGTGCTCTCCGGCGCGGCGGCCGGCTCGCTGGCTGGCGTGGCCTCCGCCATGCCCGGGCGTGAGCGTTTGTTGACATGGCGCGGCGCCGGAACGCTGCGTAACTGCGGCAGGATGCCGTCGGATTGCCAGCGCAGGTTGATGGTGTTGTACAGCTTGGCCAGGGCGGGAACGACCCATTGGTTGAAGTGCTGCAGCAGCAAAAGCTGATGCTTGAGCGGGAGCTCCAGCCCGACGCTCGCCTGATGGAATGCCTTGGTCAGGGCGTATGGCCCCAGCGGCAGGGACTGACCTTCCAGGGGTGGGGAGCCGATCAGCACGGCCAGTCGATAACCCAGCTCGTACAGGGCGCGGCCATGGCGTGCGTCGCCACGGGCACCGAGCTGATCCAGCGTCATCGATATTTCCTGCACGCTGGGATCGAGCAGCTCCAGGGTTTGCCACGGGCCGGCTTCGGCGTTCGCCTTGGCAGATCCGTCGGGGATGCGGTCCAGCTCGTCCAGCCCTTTGCCTACCTGCTCCATGAAGGATTGGACGAGACCGGCCTGTCCTTGCAGCACACGTTGACGGCTGGCGAAGCACTCGTGCTGCTCGTCGGAGCGGTGCGCATGATCGGCTAGCGCAAAGAGCTGTTTCTCGAACGCACCAATACATTGACGCACCGGTTCGTGCAGGTGTTCCACGCACAGGGTGTAGCTGGTCTCGATCAATTGTTGCGCGCGCACCGGCCAGCGCCCGTCGTTGAGGCGGGCGCGCGGGTGCGATGCCAGCGAGCGTCGCAAATCCTGTCCGACGTTCATGCAAGGAGCCTGTCTTGTTCCCCCAGGTACGCCAAGTCTATGCTGGTTGCCACGGCTATGCCATCGTCGTGGCGCGGCGCGATCAGCCCAGGAAGCCGGCGATCACATCGTTCAGGAAGCGCTGACCCAATGCGCTGGTGTGCAGCCGCTGCGGATCGTCGCACAGCCAGCCGCGCTGGCGGGCCGCAGCCAGCGGTGCGGCGATGCAATCCAGCGCCAGGCCGGTGCGTGCGGTGAAGTCGCTCATCGGCACGCCGTCGACCAGGCGCAGGGCATTCAACATGTATTCGAACGGCAGCTCGGCGCTGCGGACCACATTGTTGCCGCCGATCCGGGTGACCCCGCCCTTGGATGCCATGTAGGCACTCGGGCTGCGGGCCTTCCAGCGTCGGCGTACCTGGCCGGTGGCCGCGTCGCTGAGCTTGCCATGGGCGCCGGCGCCGATGCCGAGGTAATCGCCGAATTGCCAGTAATTGAGATTGTGCATGCAACGCCGACCGGGCTGCGCGTAGGCGGAGATTTCGTACTGGCCGTAGCCGGCCGCGGCCAGTCGTGCCTCACAGGCTTCCTGCATGGCCCAGGCATGGTCGTCGTCCGGCAGTGGCGGCGGGTTGGCGGCGAACACGGTGTTCGGCTCCAGGGTCAGTTGGTAGTGCGAGATGTGCGCGGGCGCCAGCGCGATTGCTCGCTCCACGTCGGCCAGCGCCCCGTCCAGCTCCTGCCGTGGCAAGGCGTACATCAGGTCGAGGTTGATGTTTGCGTAGCCGGTATCCTGCGCCGACTTCACCGCGCTCTCCGCCTCGCTCGCCGAATGGATGCGACCGAGCCGCCTCAGCTTGTCGTCGTCAAAACTCTGCACGCCGAACGAGATGCGGTTGACCCCGGCGGCGAGGTAACCGTCGAAGCGGCCATGTTCGACTGTGCCGGGATTGGTTTCCAGGGTGATCTCGGCATCGTCGGCCAGCGGCAGGCGTTCGCGCACGCCATCGAGCAGGCGGGCAATCAATTCGGGCGAGAACAGGCTGGGTGTGCCGCCGCCAAAGAAGATGCTGATGATCGGGCGGCCTTCGGTCGCCTCGGCGAAATCGGCCCGATCGGCGTCCAGGTCGGCCAGCAGATGGTCGATGTATTCGGCATACGGCGGTGGTGTGCTGCGCAGGCCGTGCGAGTTGAAATCGCAATACGGGCACTTCTTCACGCACCACGGCATGTGAATGTACAGCGAAAGCGGTGGCGCGATCAGGCTCAAGGGTGAAGCTCGCCCAGTCGCGCCTGCAACTGCGCCAGAGCCTGCCCGCGATGGCTGAGGCGGTTCTTCAGCTCCGGGACCAGTTCGGCGGCGCTGACCTGCTGGCCGTGCGGCAGGAACAGCGGGTCGTAGCCGAAACCCCGCGCGCCGCGCGGCGCGTCAAGCACGAGACCGTGCCAGCGCCCTTCGACAATCAGCGGGGTGGGGTCGTCGGCGCGGCGCAGCAACACCAGCACGCAGATGAAGAACGCGCCGCGCTGTTCGGTGGGGACGCCGTCGAGCTCGCGCAACAGCTTCGCATTGTTGGCCGCGTTGTCGCCGTGGCTACCAGCGTAGCGCGCCGAATGGAGGCCGGGCGCACCATCCAGATGCTCCACGCACAAGCCCGAGTCGTCGGCCAGGGCGGGCAGGCCGCTGGCCTGCGCCGCGTGGCGTGCCTTGAGCAGGGCATTTTCGACGAAGGTCAGGCCGGCTTCCTCGGCGTCGTCGATACCCAGACTGGCTTGTGCCACCACCTCCAAGCCGCTGTCCGCGAGCAGGGCGTTGAACTCCGCCAACTTGCCGCGGTTGCTGCTGGCCAGGACGATGCGTTGAGTCATGGGTTCATTCCGTACCGTGTAGGGCGGGCATTGCCCGCCAGCTCCGGTTCTGCTGCACGGTATGCCAAAAAGTGGCGGACAGTGTCCGCCCTGCCCGGCATCGCACGTTCTATTGCCCTAGCGCAGCGCGCTGCGCCAGCACCAGCTCACCGATACCCTTCTCGGCCAGAGTCGTCAGTGCGTCCATCTCGTCACGACGGAAGGCGTGACCTTCGGCGGTGCCCTGCACTTCGATGAAGCCGCCACCGTCGTTCATCACCACGTTCATGTCGGTGTCGCAATCGGAGTCCTCGGCGTAGTCGAGGTCGAGGACGGGCACGCCCTTGTAGATGCCCACGGACACTGCGGCCACCGCGCCCACGATCGGGTTGCGCTTGAGGTTCTCGCGCTGCATCAGCCCGTTCACCGCATCGACCAGGGCCACGTAGGCGCCGGTGATCGCCGCAGTGCGGGTACCGCCGTCGGCTTGCAGTACATCGCAGTCCAGCGTGATCACGCGCTCGCCCAGCGCCTGCCGATTGACGCAGGCGCGCAGGCTGCGGCCGATCAGGCGCTGGATTTCCATGGTGCGCCCGCCCTGGCCACCGCGTGCGGCTTCGCGCTGCATGCGGGTGTGGGTGGCGCGCGGCAACATGCCGTATTCGGCAGTGATCCAGCCCTCGCCCTTGCCCCGCAACCAGGCCGGCGTGCGGTCTTCGATGCTGGCGGTGCACAGCACCCGGGTATCGCCGAAACTCACCAGCACCGAGCCTTCGGCGTAACGGGTGTAGTGGCGTTCGATGGTGACGGTGCGCAGCTGGTCGCTGGCGCGGCCAGTGGGGCGGGTGACGGAATTCATGGGGCGGATCCTGGGGTTGCTTGGCCGGATTGGGCAAGCCGGGACTGGAGAGTTTACCATTGCGGTCTTTTCCCATCTTCGGAAGGCGTCGATGATCCGCAGCATGACGGCCTATGCCAGCGCCGAGACCACCGGGTCCGCCGGCACCCTCAGCTGCGAGCTGCGCACGGTCAACCACCGTTACCTGGAGTTGAGCCCGCGCCTGCCGGACGACCTGCGCGTGTTCGAGTCGCAGTTGCGCGAGCGGGTGGCGGCGAAGCTGTCGCGCGGCAAGCTCGATCTCACTGTGCGCCGCACCAGCGATCCGCGCGGCGAGTCGTTGCAGGTCAATCGCGCCTTGCTGGCGCGCCTGTCCGAGTTGAACCTCGACATGGTGGCCTTGTTTCCGGGCATGCAGGTGCAGTTGACCGAATTGCTGCGCTTTCCCGGCGTGATGCAGCAAACCGAGGTCGATCCGCAAGCGCAGCAGGCCGCGTTGTTCGACGTGCTTGACCGCGCGCTGGACGCACTTTCCGCCACTCGCGAGCGCGAAGGCGACAAGCTGGCTGTGATCCTGCACGAGCGGCTCGACGCCATCGAAAAGGTGGTGGCCGACGTGCGCGGCTGGATGCCGGAGATCCGCGCCGCCTTGCGCACCCGCCTGGAGACCCGCCTGGCCGATCTCAAGCAACCCGTGGAACCGGGTCGGCTGGAACAGGAACTGGTGCTGCAGATCACCCGCACCGACGTCGACGAGGAACTGGACCGGCTGAGCACCCACATTGCCGAGACTCGCCGCGTACTGGGTCTGAAGGAACCGGTGGGGCGTCGTCTCGATTTCCTGATGCAGGAATTCAACCGCGAGGCGAATACGCTGGGCTCCAAGTCGGTCGACGCGCGCAGCACCAATGCGGCGGTGGAGCTCAAGGTGCTGATCGAACAGATGCGCGAACAGGTGCAGAACATCGAATGAGCAAGGGCACGCTGTTCGTGGTCGCCGCACCTTCGGGCGCCGGTAAGTCCACCCTGGTCAACGCACTGCTGGAGCGCGATGGTGCGATTTCGCTGTCGGTGTCGCACACGACGCGGCCACCGCGGCCGGGCGAGACTTATGGGAGGCACTATTACTTTCTCGAGCGTGCCGAGTTCGAGCGCGAGATCGCCGAGGACGTCTTCCTGGAACATGCCGAGGTGCACGGCAACCTCTATGGCACCTCGCGCACCACGGTGCAGGGGCTGCTGGCGCAGGGTCGAGATGTGTTGCTGGAGATCGACTGGCAGGGCGCCCAGCAGATCCGGCGCAGCCAGCCCGAATGCGTCAGCGTGTTCATCCTGCCGCCGTCGCGCGCCGAGCTGGAACGCCGCCTGCGCGGGCGCGGGTCGGATACGCCCGAGGTGATCGAACGGCGGCTGCACAATTCGCGCGGGGAAATCGCCCATGCGCATGAGTTCGACTACATCCTGGTGAACGACGTGTTAGAGACCGCGCTGGCCGACCTGCAGGCCATCGTGCGGGCCGTGCGTCTGCGCAGCCGCCTGCAGATCCAGCGACACGAGAAACTGATCGCCGACTTGCTGGCGGCTGAAGCCTGAGCTGTCGCCTGTGTCGACATGCATGGTCTTTGGTCTGCGCTTGGGCTACCTTCTCCGTTTCTTCGTTGCACTTTCCGCCCATGACTGACCCCGTTGATGCCGCGCCTGACGACAGCACCCTGGTGCGCATTCGCGGTCTGACCACGGTGCTCGGCGGCAAGACGATCTTCGACGCGCTGGACATGGATATTCCGCGCGGCAAGATCACTTCGATCATGGGCCCCAGCGGCACCGGCAAGACCACCCTGCTGAAGCACATCACGGGGCAGATGCATGCCGATGCCGGCACCATCCTGGTCGATGGCCAGAACGTGGCCGGGCTCTCGCGCGAAGGGCTGTACAAGCTGCGCGAAGGGGTCGGTTACCTGTTCCAGAACTCGGCCTTGCTGACCGACTTCAACGTGTTCGAGAACGTGGCGTTTCCGCTGCGCCAGCACACCAGGCTGCCCGAGGTGCTGATCCGCAACCTGGTGCTGATGAAACTGCAGGCGGTCGGGCTGCGCGGCGCGGCGCGGCTGATGCCGAACGAGCTTTCCGGCGGCATGATGCGACGCGTTGCGCTGGCCCGGGCGATCGTGTTCGATCCGCAGTTGATTCTGTACGACGAACCGTTCGTGGGGCTCGATCCGGTGGCATTGAACCAGGTAATGAAGCTGATCGTCACGCTCAACCAGACACTGGGCATCACCAGTGTGGTGGTGTCGCACGAGCTGGCTGCGGTGCAGCGCATTGCCGACCGGGTGATGCTGCTGTCCAACGGCAAGGTGGTGGCGCAGGGCGATCCAAACACTATCGCGGACGATGGGTCGCCGTGGACCCGGCAGTTCTTTGGCGGCGAGGCGGATGGTCCCATTCCGTTCCGTTATCCGGCTGGCGACTACGCCACCGAGCTGGGTTTTACCGGAGCGAGCACATGAACACGCGAACGCAGCGAAGCAGCAACGTGGTGGTGCAGTTGCTGATCCAGATCGGCAATGCCGGGCTGTTCCTGCTGACCTTGCTGGCGGCGATCCCGCGCAGCTTCCGCTATGTGCGCGAGACGATCCGCCAGCTGTGGTTCGTTGGCGGGATGAGCCTGACCATCATCACGGTCTGCGGCCTGTTCGTGGGCATGGTGCTCACGCTGCAGCTGTACCACGTGTTGTCGATCTTCGGTGGCACCTCGGCCAGTGGCATGGTGGTGGCGCTGTCGGTGTATCGCGAGCTGGGCCCGGTGATTACCGCACTGCTGTTCGCGGGCCGCGCCGGCACCGCGATTACCGCCGAGATCGGCCTGATGCGTGCCACCGACCAGCTTTCCGCGATGGAGATGATGGCGGTGGATCCGATCGCCTACGTCGCCACCCCGCGTTTCCTGGCCGGGCTGATCGCGCTGCCGCTGCTGTGCTGCGTGTTCTGCGCCATGGCGATCTTCGGCGGTCACCTGGTCGGCGTGACCTGGCTGGGCATCGACAATGGCACGTTCTGGTCGAACATGACCGCCGTGGTCGATGTGCGTACCGACATCGTCAACGGCGTGCTGCTGAAGAGCCTGGTCTTCGGCGCGGTGGTGTCGTTGATCGCGGTGTTCCAGGGCTTCACCACGCCGCCGACCAGCGAGGGTGTGGCCAATGCCACCACCCGCACGGTGGTGACCTCGTCGATCGCGATCCTGGCGCTGGATTTCGTGTTGACCGCCTTCCTGATGTGACTGTCATGACCTATCGTTTTTCGAGGATTCTGCCGTGAGCCAACCGAGAAGTTCGTATGCCGTCGGCACCGGCCTGTTCATCGTGCTGGGCTTTGCCGCGCTGGCGTATCTGGCCACGCAGACCAGTTCGGTGGCCAACATCCACCAGGGCCCCAGCTACACCGTCGAGGCACAGTTCACCAACATCGGCCAGTTGAAGGAGCGTGCGCCAGTGAAGATCGCCGGGGTGCGCGTGGGTCAGGTGCAATCGATCACGCTGGCCTCGGGTGCCGATGTCGCAGACGTGAAATTGTCGATCGACAAGCGCTACGACGATATCCCGCAGGATTCGGTGGCCACGATCTTCACCAGCGGCCTGCTCGGCGACCAGTACGTGGGCATCGAATACGGCAGTGCGAAACAGCCGGTGGCTGCCGGCGGCTCGCTGGCGCGCACGCGGTCCTCGCAGCCGCTGGAGGAGATGCTGGGCAAGTTCTTCGGTGCAGGCGGCGTGGTCGACAACGTCGGTGGCAGCTATGCGGTGAAGGCCGAATTCAGCAATGTCGGCACGCTCTCGGCCGGTGCGCCGGTGAAAATGGCCGGGGTAGTGATCGGCAGCGTGCAGTCGGTGCGGGTCGATCCGGTCAAGCTCAATGCCCAGGTGGCGCTGGCCATCGACAAGCGTTACGACCAGATTCCCGATGATTCGTCCGCCGCCGTGTTCACCAGCGGTTTGATCGGCAGCCAGTATGTTGCGATCCAGCCGGGCGGCTCGCCCGATATGCTCAAGAACGGGGACGAGATGATCCTGACCCAGTCCGCGATGCAGTTGGAGGATCTAATCGGCAAGTTCCTTGTCAATGGTTCGTCCAGCGACAACAAGGATGTCGGCGACGGCAAGAAGTAGCCCATCCCTGATCCGCTTCCCCACCGGTGACTGATGCACCGGTTATTCCCAAGGAGTATCCCCATGCTGCGCAGACTGGCTTTTGCCACCGCATTCGCCCTTTTCGTCGCAGTTGCCGCGCCGGCTCTTGCCCAGGATTCCGCCGCCGCTGCACCGGCCACCAACCAGCAAACCCCGGCGCAGATCGTGCAGGGCATTGCCGACCAGCTGGCCACCGCGATCGATGGCCACCGCGACGAGCTCAAGCACGACAAGGACAAGCTGATCAGCATCATCGATGAGGTGTTCCTGCCACATTTCGATATTGATTATGCGTCGATCCTGGTGCTTGGCCGGCACGCTCGCGAGGCGACACCGGCACAGCGTGATCGCTTCGCCAAGGCGTTCTACAACTCGATCACGCACCGCTATGCCGAAGGCCTGCTCAACTACACCCGCGGCCAGGTCAAGGTGCTGCCGTTCAAGGGCGACCTCAACGACAAGCGCAGCGTGGTGCGTACCCAGGTGGTGCTCGACGACGGCAAGCTGGTATCGATCGATTACGCCTTCCGCAAGAGCCGCAATGGTGACTGGAAAGCCTACGACGTGATCATCGAGGGGATTTCCTACGTTACCAACTACCGCAACCAGGTCGATGCCGAGATCCGCAAGGTCGGCATCGAGCAGTTGATCAACAACCTCGAGACACAGGGCGAAAAGGCACTGGATACGATGGACCAGGACGGCAAGGGCGCCAAGTGAGCAAGGCAGACTTCCAACTGGACACCGCCGCGCCCGCGAAGCTGGGCGTGAGCGGGGTGCTGAGCTTTGACACCGCGACTGCAGCACTGCAGGCGATCCGGTCCGCCCTCGCTGCCGGTGGCGCGAGGGAGCTTGATCTGGCGGGCGTCAGCCGCAGCGACAGCGCGGGCCTGGCCTGCGTGCTGGCGGCCGTAGCCGACGTGGGTCGACCGGTGCGGGTGGTCGGCATGCCGGCGGGCATGCTGGCCCTGGCGCAGGTTTGCGAGGTCGATTCCCTGCTGGGTCGAGCGCCGCCGGCGGTGGCCGCCGCCGCAGGGAAGGGCTGATCGACTTGCTGCACCGTTATTCCTGCACGACGCCTTTCAACAACCGAAGAGCTGATCGGGCGCTTCCGGATATCGCTTCGCGATTCCCGGGCGAGGAGCAGAATCAAGGTATTCCCGAGCTCAGCTACCCTGCTTGGCGTGGGACTGTTCCCATTGGTGCTGCTGTTCCAGCAACTCATCCGGATCGAAGCCCGGAGCGTCCAGTCCCTGCATCTGTTCGATCAACGCCGCCGGTGGATTGCCGTCGTAGAGTTTGTACAGGCGTTGTTGTCGATACGCGTCGCGGATGAACACGTAGGGATCGTAGGCCGATTGCAGGAAGCTTTCGGCGTCGATCGCACGCGAGCGCAGGGTCACCAGGTACATCGCCTGCGGCGCGTATTGCAGGCCGTTGTAATGGTTGTTGGCGGCAAACAGGCTCAGCGGGTCGAAGAAATAGCTGTCCACCGGCACATGCCAGATGTCGCGCGCGGTACTGGGGCCAATCAGCGGCACCATCAGGAAATCGCCTTCGGGCGTACCCCAGCGCGCCAGCGTGATGCCGAAGTCGTTGTCCTCGATCGGCAGGCCGAGCTGGCTGGCCGGGTCGAAGAAACCGCCAATGCCCAGGGTCAGGTTGACCAGGAACCGGCCGGTGCTCTGCAGCGCCTGCTTCGGACGCGCCTGCAGCAGGTCGTTGGCGACCGTGATCGGCATCCGGATGTTGGTGAAGAAGTCGCTGAACGAACGGCGCACTGGCGGATTGGTGACCTTGCGGTAGCCTACCGCCACCGGCCGGACCACCGCCTGGTCCATTGCGTCGTTGAATTTGTAGACCCCGCGGTTGTACTTTTCCAGTGGATCGTCGGTGCGCGGCTTGGCGGTCGCGCAGGCCGCGAGCAGTGCGATCGCAAGCACCGGCAACCAGCGGCTCAATCGGGGAATTCGAAACGAACGAGGCATCGGAACAGGAGTTCGCGGCAGGGGGGTAACTGTAGGGACAGTAAGTGTACGGTTTGGTTTTATATCCTGCACGATTTTCGACGTGCTTCTCATAAACGCTCACCGATCCATGGGCAGCCGCCCATGATACGCGTCAGTCGCATTGCCAGCAAAGCGTCTGCTCAACTACACTATCAGGCCGCATAAGTCACTATTCCCCAAGGAATTCGCATGGCACGTATAACCGTGGAGGACTGCCTCGAGGTGGTCGACAACCGATTCGAGCTGGTCTTGATGGCAACCAAGCGCGCACGTCAGCTGGAAAAGGGTGCCGAGCCGGCAGTCAATCCCGATCATGACAAGCCGACCGTGTTGGCGTTGCGCGAGATCGCCGCCCGTCGCATCGATCAGGCCACGATCGACCAGATCGACCAGGCCGAGCGCGAGCGGGCCGAGCGCGAGGCGCTGGAGTGGGCTGCGGCCGAGGTCGACGACGATCTTCTTTCCAAGGGCGGCGACGACTGATGGGCGATGACTGCCGACGCACATGCCACTGCCGTACCGGCCTGCCGGGTGCGACGCGGCGCGTGTGCGCGACAGTCACGCGATGTACCGTTTGCGAGGTTGGCGCCTGACCCGGCGCCACGCACCGATGCCCACGGCCGCGCCGCCGGTCCCGGTCGATCCACCCGCATGGCCGCCCTATGTGCTGGCCCTGAAAGAGCGTATTGCCTACCTGCCTGAAACGCAGGTGACGCAAGTCTTGCGTGCGTACACGGTCGGCGCCAAGGCGCATGCCGGACAGGAGCGCAAGAGCGGCGAGCCGTACATCACGCATCCGGTTGCCGTGGCCGGCATCCTGGCCGAGTTGGGGCTGGATGCCGAGACAATCATCGCAGCAATCCTGCACGACACCCTGGAAGACACCGAACTCAGTCGCGAAGCCCTGGCGGGTGAGTTCGGCGAGGTCGTCGCCGAGCTGGTCGACGGCGTCACCAAGCTGGACAAGATGCGGTTTGACACGCGTCAGGAAGCCGATGCGGAAAGCTTCCGCAAGATGCTGCTGGCGATGGCGCGCGACATCCGCGTGATCCTGATCAAGCTGGCCGACCGACTGCACAACATGCGCACGCTGGGATCGAAGGATCTCGCCTCGCGTCGCCGCATCGCGCGCGAAACGCTGGAGATCTTCGCGCCGATCGCGCAGCGCCTGGGCATGAACAAGTTCAAGGGGGAGTTGCAGGACCTGGGTTTCCGCGCACTGTATCCGGATCGCTACCGGGTCATCAGCGAGCGCATTCGTGCCGCCTTGGGCAACCGCCGCGAGGCGATGGGCAAGATCGAGACTGCGCTGACGACGCACCTCGCCGCCGAGCATCTGTCGGCCCGCGTGGTCGGCCGGATCAAGTCGCCGTGGAGCATCTATTCCAAGATGCGCAGCGAGCACAAGACGTTCGCCCAGTTGATGGACGTGTACGGCTTCCGCGTGGTCGTCGACAGCGCGACGAACTGTTACGTCGCGCTGGGCGTCGTGCATGCGTTGTACAAGCCGGTTGATCGCCGCTTCAAGGATTTCATCGCCATCCCCAAGGCGAACGGCTACCAGTCGCTGCACACGGTGTTGCTGGGGCCGTTCGGCGCACCCATCGAAATACAGATCCGCACGGTCGAGATGGATTCGGTGGCCGAGCGCGGCGTGGCCGCGCACTGGGCGTACAAGACCGACAGTGGCCCCGCCAACAGCGCACAGGTGCGCGCACGTGCATGGCTGTCCTCGATGGTCGACAATTCCGCGAACACGGTGTCCTCGGCGGAATTCATCGAGAACGTCAAGATCGACCTGTTCCCCGACGAGGTCTACCTGTTCACTCCGCGCGGCGACATCCTCTCGCTGCCGCGCCATGCGACGGCGCTGGATTTCGCCTATGCCGTGCACACCGATGTCGGCGACCACGCCGTGGCCGCGCGGGTCGACAAGAAGCTCACGCCGCTGCGCAGCCGTCTGGAGTCGGGCCAGTTGGTGGAGATCATCACGGCGCCATCGGCGGTGCCGAACCCGGCCTGGCTGGAGGTGGTCGTCACCGGCAAGGCACGCACCGCGATCCGCCAGTACCTGAAGCATCTGCAGCACGAGGATGCCGTCGATTTCGGCCATCGCATGCTCGATCGCGCGCTGGAGGCGCAGGGCAGCAGCCTGGACGCGATCTCGGCGGCAGTGCTGGATCGGTTCCTGAATGCCTCCAAGTTCAAGCGGCTGGAGGAATTGCTGTCCGACATTGCACTGGGCAATCGCATGCCCGACGTGGTCGCGCGACAGTTGCTGGGTTCGCGACGGAAGAAGGCCGGCGGGCCGAAACAGGCGCCGCCGCTGGCGCAGGAGAAGATCCGCATCAGCGGTGGCGAGCGCGGCGTACTCAGTTTCGCCAATTGTTGTCATCCGCTGCCCGGCGACGACATCATCGGCTACCTGTCTTCCGGCAAGGGCATCGTGGTGCATCGCGAGGAATGCCCGAACGTGGTCGACCTGCGCAGGTCGCCGGAGCGTTGCGTGGCGATCGAGTGGGACCGCGACGTCAAGGGCGACTATCGGGCGCAACTGTACATCGAAGTGATCAACCGGCCTGGCGTACTGGCGACGGTGGCGGCCGCGATCGCCGCCGCCGATTCCAACATCGAGAATGTGGAATATGTCGAGCGCGACACCTCGGCGGCCACGTTGCTGTTCTCGATGGAGGTGAAGAGCCGCAAGCACCTGGCTGACGTGATTCGCCGCGTGCGGCGTACCGGCGTGGTCAGCGGAGTGCGGCGGTATCCGTTGTAAGCAGAGAATCGGGAATGGTTCAAAATCCCGAAGGCCTGAAGGTTTGTTTTCTCCTGGCCGGACGATAGTCTTTCCGATTCGTGAATTCCCATTCCCCATTCCCGAGAACAAGCCATGTCCCGCAGCATCATCTCCACAGACCAGGCGCCGGCCGCCATCGGTCCCTATTCGCAGGCGGTCCGCGCCGGAAATACGGTGTACTTTTCCGGCCAGATTCCGCTGGATCCGGCGACCGGCACCCTGGTCGATGGCGACATCACGGCGCAGGCGCGGCGGGTGTTCGACAACCTCACGGCAGTCGCGCAGGCTGCCGGTGGGTCGCTGGCGCAAATCGTGCGCGTGGGCATCTACGTCACCGACCTGGCGCACTTCGCCGCGGTGAATGCGGTGATGGCCGAGTATTTCCAGCAGCCGTATCCCGCCCGTTCCACCATCGAGGTGTCGGCCCTGCCGAAGGCCGCGCAGGTCGAAGTCGACGCGATCATGGCGCTGGACTGATCCAGGGCGGGGCCGGCGCCGACAGCGCGCGCCGGCAATGTCCTTACGGATGATGGCGATGCTCGGGTAGGCTTGTGTCTCATGGCCACCCGCAACGCCCGTGCTGTTCCCGCCATCGCTGCCGACCCGGGCATCGCGCCGGTCGCCACCCTGTCGGGAGTGGGGCCGGCACTGGCCGCGTCGCTGGCCAGGCTTGGGCTGGAGCGCGTGCAGGATCTGTGGTTTCACCTGCCGCTGCGCTATGAAGACAAGACACGCATCACCGCGATCGCCGATCTGCGCCCGGGCGAGCGGGCCCAGGTCGAGGGCGTGATCGAGGCGGTCGAGCGTGGATTTCGCTATCGCCCGCAATTGAAGGTGGCGATCGGCGATGGCAGTGGCCAGACCCTGTTGCTGCGCTTTTTCCATTTCAATCGCGCGCAGGCCGAGCAACTGCTATCGGGCACGCGGCTGCTCTGCTATGGCGAGGTGCGCCACGCGGCGCACGGCCTGGAGATGGTGCATCCGAACTACCGTCGGCTGGGCGGCGACGAAGCGGCCACCGTGGACGAGCTGCTCAGCCCGATTTATCCGACCACCGAAGGTCTGGGCCAGAAGCGCCTGGCAGGGGTGATCGGCAAGGCGCTGGCGCTGCTGCCGCCGGCGGCACAACTGGAGTTGATTCCCCCGGCACTGTGTCGCGCGCATGGATTGACCGCGTTGCGCGAGGCCTTGCTCTACGTGCACAGGCCACCGCCCGACGCGCATCTGGACCAACTGATGCTGGGTCGACATCCGGCGCAGCAGCGGCTGGCGTTCGAGGAACTGCTGACCCAGCACCTGAGCCTCAAGCGCCTGCGCGCCGCAGTCAGGCGCCGGCGGGCACCGGTGCTGGGCGGCGCAGGTGAACTACGCCGACAGTTGCTGGCCGGGTTGCCGTTTCGGTTGACTGCGGCGCAGCACCGGGTCGGTGACGAAGTGGCACGCGATCTGGCGCAGGCGCAGCCGATGTTGCGTCTGGTGCAGGGTGACGTCGGCAGCGGCAAGACCGTGGTGGCCGCGCTGGCCGCGCTGGCGGCGGTGGAAGCCGGCTACCAGGTGGCCTTGATGGCCCCGACCGAATTGCTGGCCGAACAGCACCTCCACAATTTCCGGCTCTGGTTGCAGCCGCTGGGCATTGCCGTGGAGTGGCTGGCCGGCAAGGTTACCGGCAAGGCGCGCAAGCAGGCGCTGGCACGGGTGGCCGAGGGCGCCGCGGTGGTGATCGGCACGCACGCCTTGATGCAGGAGGGCGTGGCTTTTGCGCGCCTGGGTCTGGTGATCGTCGACGAGCAACACCGCTTCGGCGTGCAGCAGCGCCTGGCCCTGCATGACAAGGGTCGGCGCGGCGACCTGGTGCCGCATCAACTGGTGCTCACCGCCACGCCGATCCCGCGCACGCTGGCGATGAGCGCCTATGCCGACCTCGACGTATCCTCGATCGACGAACTGCCGCCCGGGCGTACGCCAGTGCACACCATCGCGATCTCCAACGCGCGCCGCGCCGAGGTGATCGAGCGCATCCATGCCGCCTGCGGCGAAGGGCGACAGGCGTACTGGGTATGCACGTTGATCGAGGAATCCGAGCAACTGCGCGCACAAGCCGCGGAGGTCGCCCATGCCGAGCTGTCCGCCGCGCTGGGCGGGTTCCCCGTGGGGCTGATCCATGGCCGCATGAAGGGCAAGGAAAAGCAGGCCGTGATGGACGCGTTCAAGGCAGGCAAGCTGGCCGTGCTGGTGGCAACGACCGTGATCGAGGTTGGGGTGGACGTGCCGAACGCCAGCCTGATGGTGATCGAGAACAGCGAACGGCTGGGGCTGGCGCAGTTGCACCAGCTGCGTGGTCGCGTCGGGCGCGGCGCCGTGGCCTCCAACTGCGTGCTGCTGTACCAGCCGCCGCTGGGCCAGCTCGCGCGCGAACGGCTGCAGGTCATGCGCGATACCAATGACGGCTTCCGCATCGCCGAGAAGGACCTGGAACTGCGCGGTCCCGGCGAGGTGCTGGGCACGCGTCAGACCGGCCAGCTCGCTTTCCGCATCGCCGACCTCGCCCGCGACGCCCACCTGCTCCCTGCGGTACAGGAGGTGGGCGAACACATGCTGGCGGAGTACCCGCGCCAGACCAGCCAGCTGATCGAGCGCTGGGTTGGCGGGGCGGCGCGGTATGCGGAGGCGTGAGAGCGGGGAACGGAGAACGTACACTTTGCGCAACGTGGGGTTCGCGCTGTCGTCGTGGCGTTGTTACGCGAGAATCCGCCATGGATTTGTGTGGATTTGACAGGCAAGGCTTTACACAGGCGTGCCCAGCCTTATGCTCTTCCCCGTTCCCCGTTCCCCGTTCCCCGTTCCCCGTTCCCCGTTCCCCGTTCCCCGTTCCCCGTTCCCCGTTCCCCGTTCCCTTTAAGCTGATCCGTTACCCGTCACTCACCCCGCCTCATGACCAAACCGCAACTCCTGATCGATACCGATCCCGGCGTGGACGACGCGCTTGCCATCCTGATGGCAGCCTCGCACGCCGATATCGCTGGCTTGAGCGTTGCAGCCGGCAATGTCGGGCTGACCCACACCGTGCGCAACGCGCTTGCTCTCGTCGATCTGCTTGGCTTGGACACGCCGGTGTTTGCCGGTTGCGCCACCTCGCTGGTGCGCGTGCCGGAGGAAGACGCCGCGTTCGTGCATGGGCAGGATGGCTTTGGCGATGTCGGCTTGCCCGAGCCGGTGCCGGTGCTGTCCGGTGAAGCCGCCGCGCTGGCGTTGTTGCGCCTGACCCGCGAGCGACCCGGTGAATTGACCCTGGTGGCACTTGCCCCGCTGACCAACCTGGCGCTGGCCCTGCGGCTGGATCCGAGCTTGCCGCAGCGGGTGGCACGGCTGGTGGTGATGGGTGGCGCGGTGACTGGGCATGGCAACACCGGCAAGGTGCCGGCCGAGTTCAATATCGGCTTCGATCCCGAGGCGGCGCATGTTGTGTTCGAGGCGTTTCCCAGCTTCGATCTGGTCGACTGGGAAGCGACCCTGCGCCATGCCTTCGATGACGCCGAGTTCGACCGCTGGCTGGCTGGCGGAGACCGGCGCGCGGAGTTTTTCGGCAAGATCGTGGCCACCGCGCGCGCCTACAATGCCGAGCATGACCGCAGCGGGCTGGTGGCGGCCGATGCGCTGGCGATGGCGGTGGCGCTCGATCCTTCCATCGTCACCCGCAGCGAAACGCGAGCCGTGTCGGTGGAACTGGACGGACGCCTGACCCGGGGCGCCACCGTGGTCGACTGGGCGAACCGGCTGGGCCGGCCGGCGCAGGCGAACATCGTGCTGGAAGTCGACCACGCCCGCTTTGCCGCGATGGTGCGGCGTGCGTTGGGCGTACCGGGGTGATGTCTGTCCCTGCAGGCCCCCAGGCTTGCGTGGACCGTCGGTATCTCGTTACAATACCGCTCTTTTCACCACCGCTTTAGAGTCTGTCATGAAAGCCGATATCCATCCGAACTACGCCCCGGTGGTGTTCCAGGACCTCTCGTCCGACTTCGCGTTCCTGACCAAGTCGACCATGTCCAGCAAGGAAACCATCAAGTGGGAAGACGGCAATGAGTACCCGCTGATCAAGGTGGATATCTCCAGCCATTCGCACCCGTTCTATACCGGCAAGCAGAAGACGCTGGATGTGGGTGGGCGCGTCGACAAGTTCCGCCGTCGTTACGCGGGTTCCGTCAAGGAATAAGCGGCACCCGGCGTCAGACGGGCGACAGGTTTGGTTCGAGGCACGGGGCAGGCGCAGGCCTGCCCCGTGCCTTTTTGTGCCCCGGGTTCGACCATTCGCGATCGAATGTCAAGGGCGACGTTGTGCGATAATGGAGAGCGCGCGGATGCTGACGCATCGGTCGCGTCGCGTGCATTCCGCGGCGTGCGACGCCTGCACATTTTCCTTTCCGGACGGCACCGCCATCGCGGTTGCCGCCAGTGACGACCCACATGCAAGGAGGTTTCCGTGTCCGACCCCAAGACCGTCAAGCTGGTCGATGAATCGAACCATCGCAGCAGCGAGCTGCCGTTGGTCAGCGGCACCCTTGGTGCGGCCTGCATCGACATCAGCACGCTGTACAAGGATACCGGTCATTTCACCTATGACCCGGGCTTCGGCAGCACCGCCAGCACCAGCAGCGCCATCACCTACATCGATGGCGACAAGGGGGTGTTGTTGTATCGGGGTTACCCGATCGAGCAACTGGCGGAAAAGTCCAGTTTTCTCGAGGTGGCCTACCTGCTGCTGAATGGCGAGCTGCCGAAGCCGGCCGAGTTGAGCGGCTTCGAGCACGACATCACCCATCACACGATGATCCTGGAGGCGCAGAAGGATTTCTTCCAGGGTTTCCATCACGACGCGCATCCCATGGCGATGCTGGCCGCGACCGTGGCTTCGCTGTCGGCGTTCTATCACGACAACCTGGACGTGGATGACCCGGCAGACCGCAAGATGGCGGCGATCCGCCTGCTCGCGAAGATGCCGACCATCGCGGCGGCCTGCTACCGTTACACGATCGGCTGGCCGGTGCGTTACCCGCGCAACAACCTCGACTACGTGACGCGTCTCCTGCACATGATGTTCGAGGTGCCGAGCGAACCGTTGCAGCTGAATCCGGTGGCGGCCAAGGCGCTGGATTTGCTGTTCATCCTGCATGCCGACCATGAGCAGAACGCATCGACTTCCACGGTGCGCCTGGTCGGCTCGACCGGAGCGAACCCGTATGCGTCGATCGCCGCCGGCATCACCGCCTTGTGGGGACCGGCACATGGCGGAGCCAACGAGGCGGTGCTGAAGATGCTCGAGGAGATCGGTACCCCCGACAACGTCGAATCGGCGGTCCGGCGCGCCAAGGACAAGGACGACAACTTCCGCCTGATGGGTTTCGGTCACCGCGTCTACAAGAACTTCGACCCCCGCGCGAAGATCATCCACAAGATGTGCCACCAGGTGCTGGACGAGCTCGGCGTCGACGATCCGTTGCTGGACGTGGCGATGAAGCTGGAAGAGGCGGCGCTGAAAGACGAGTATTTCGTCGAGCGCAAGCTGTACCCGAACGTCGATTTCTACTCGGGCATCATCTACAAGGCGCTGGGTATCCCCACCGAGATGTTCACCGTGATGTTCGCCATCGCGCGTACCGCCGGCTGGATCGCACACTGGATCGAGCAGCACGAAACGCCGGGATCGCGGATCGGTCGGCCGCGCCAGGTCTACACTGGCGCCGACGTGCGCGATTACCTGCCCAGCGGAAAGCGCTGATTACGCACGAGCGTCGATCTTTCGGTCATCGAGAAAACGCCGCGGCCTCGGCTCCGGCCTTGTCTCTTGATCACATCTTGCATTGATGCAGTAGGGCCGGCGGGCAGTGCCCGCCCTACAATCGCCGCGCCGTAGGGCGGGCACTGTCCGCCGATCTTGTTGTGGTATTCAATCGAGATCTGATCAAGAGACAGGACTCCGGTCGGAGCGTTCTTGCGCGTGGCGTTGCCTGCTTTCAGCGGAGCGCCGCGCTCAGGCGCTGCTCGAAGGCATCGTCGGTGTCTTCGTCCAGCAGCATTTCCACCTGGCTCAGCGAGGCACGTCGCATCGGCCGGTCGTCGGTGCGGTCCAGCGGGGCTTGGCGCAGCGCATTGCGCGGCAACACGGTGAGATCGAACGGCACCGTGTCGGCGGCGAACAGCAGCACGGGGTACTCGGGCTGCTCGGTGCGGTTGTAGCGCAACCGGCGTACCTGCATCTCGAGCGGCACGCCATGTTCACGCAGGTATTGCACCACCGCTTCCGCTTCGTCGCTGTACACGTGCAGGCACACAGCTGAATGCATGTCGGCGGTGCCGTCGAGCACGGCACCGACCAGGCGTGGCTCGAACGGGGCAAGGAAAGTCATGGCCTCGACAGCCGCCTCGCGCCGTTGACGCAACAGCTGCGGCTGGCTGTCGCCAAGAAACAGACGCTGGTGCTCGCGCAACGCCTGTTCGATCTCCAGGTTGCGCGGCAACGCCTGGGTGTCGAGGATGCCCAGCCGTTCGGCGGCCTTGAGCTTGGCGTGATGGAAATTGCGGATACCGTGCTCGCTCATCAGGCGAGCCGCCTCCTGGGCAACGCGCAGGCGATTGCGCTGCAACCGGTCATGCGCATGAATGCGATGGTGTTCGCCTCGGGACATGACGCACTCCTCGACTGTGGATGGCGGCGCCCGAGGTTGCTACGCACATCCCGGGCTTCAAAAGATCTCGTAGGCGTGTTGCTGATCCTGCTCCTTCTGCTGGGCGGCCTGACTGCGCAGGCGATCGACGTCTTCCACCTTGAATATCTCGTTGATGCCGCCCGGATCGTTCGCCGCGGTCGGCAGGCCGCTGTCGCGGTTGATCCATACCGTACTGATTCCCGGCGGCATCGGCAACGTGCTCGGCGGTATACCGTTCAGTGCCGCGCCCATGTACTGCATCCAGATGGGCAGGGCAGCCTTGGAGCCGAACTCGCCTCGACCCAGCGAGCTGTAGTCGTCGAAACCCACCCAGACTGCCGTCGACAGGTTACCGTCGAAGCCGACGAACCAGGCATCGCGATGGTCGTTGGTGCTTCCGGTCTTGCCGGCCAGGTCGGTGCGGTCCAGCGCGCGTGCGGCGGCGCCGGTACCGCGCAAGATCACGTCCTTCATCAACGAGGTGATCATGTAATCGTTGCGCGGTCCGATCACGCGTGGCGCCAGGACGGGCGGGTGCTCGCCGCCGTCATGTACGTCGGCCGGCAACACCGCATCGCCGATGACGTCGATGCTGCTCGATGACGCTGGTGCGTCGGCGCTGCCCGCCGCACCCACGCGATTGGCCGGGGTCCCGATCACGTCTGCCGGTGGCGGGCCGGGGGGGCGGGTGTCGAGCAGACGTTCCTGGCAGTTGCGACAGGCGCGCGCCGGGTTGGCCAGGTACACCGGCTTGCCATCGCGGTCATCGATCTCGTGGATGAAGTATGGAGTGACCAGGTAGCCGCCATTGGCAAACACGGCATAGCCGCGGGCCATGCCCATCGGCGACACCGACGCGGTGCCCAGCGCCATCGACAGATTGGCCGGAATCGCATCGAGTGAAAAGCCGAAGCGCGTGGCGTATTCGCGCACGAAATTCACGCCGACGGCATCCAGCAGGCGTACCGAGACGAGGTTTTTGGACTGCACCAGTGCTTCGCGCAGGCGCATCGGCCCGGCGAACTTGCCATCGTCGTTGGACGGTGTCCAGATCCCGTTTGGTCGCGAGGGGTCGGGCAGCGCCAGCGGCGCATCGTTGATGATCGAGGCCGGTGTGAAGCCCCGTGCAAAGGCTGCCGAATAGAGATACGGCTTGAAGCTCGATCCGGGCTGGCGTGCGGCCATCACCGCGCGATTGAACTTGCTGCGATTGAAGTTGAAGCCGCCTACCAAGGCCTCGATCGCGCCGTCCTCCGGGTTGAGCGAGACCATCCCCGCCTGCACGACCGGTATCTGCGCCAGTTGCCAGTTGCCTTTGTCGTCGCGAGCGAGGCGAACGATGTCGCCGCGCTTGAGCACGGCGTCGACCCGGCTGGGTGCGGCGCCTACGCGACTGTCATTGATATGCGGACGTGCCCAGCTCACCGCCGCCAGATCCAGCTTGACGCTTTCATGGCTTGGCAGATAGACCGTGGCCTGGCTGGCGTCGCTGGCGGTAACCAGGCCCGGCTGCATGCCCGAGACACTTCCGTAGCCGGACAACATCTGGTCGAAATCCGGCTCGCCGGCTCCGACTGGCAGGTCCTGGTGGGCTTCCGGCCCGCGCCAACCATGCCGATGGTCGTAGGCGACCAGGCCGGCGCGCACGGCGTCCGTCGCTTCCTGCTGGCGGGCGCTCTGCACGGTCGTCTTGACCACGTAGCCCTCGGTCAGCGCGTCGTTGCCGAGTCGGTCAAGCACTTGCCGGCGCACCATTTCCGCCAGATAGGGTGCATCCACCTCGATCGGCTGCTCATGCGGGTAGGCGCGGTTCGGCTCGGCAATGGCCTGCTCGTACACGGCCTTGGTGATGTAGTCGTGCCGCAGCATCTCGCCCAGCACCCAGTTGCGCCGCGCGATTTCGCGCTTGGGATTGTTGATCGGGTTGACCGCCGAGGGCAACTGGAAAGTCGAGGCAATTGCCGCACACTCGGCCACGGTCAGCTCGTCGAGCGTCTTGCCGTAGTAGTACTCGGCCGCCGCCGCCACACCGTAGGAGCGATGACCGAGGAACATCTTGTTGAGATACAGCTCGAGGACCTGGTCCTTGCTGAGCTCGTGCTCGATGCGCAGCGCGATGAAGATCTCGGTGAGCTTGCGCGAATAGAGCTTCTCGGGGCTCAGGAAGAAATTGCGCGCCACCTGCTGGGTGATGGTGGAGCCACCGGGCCCCTTGTCGCCGCCAGTGATGATCACGTGCCAGCCGGCACGCGCGATGCCGCGCCAGTCGACGCCGGGGTGGTGGTAGAAATCCGCATCCTCGGCCGACAATACCGCGTGTTTGAGCCGGTCGGGTACCTGGTTGATGTCCACCGGAATGCGCCGGGTCTCGCCGAAAGTGGCGATCAACTTGCCGTCGGCGCTCAGCACGCGCAGCGGTACCTGCATGTGGTAATCCTTCAGCACGGCGACCGAAGGGAGCCGGGGGGCTATCAACCAATAAGCGACGCCTGTCGCAAGTACGGCCAGCAGCAAACCGGAAAACGCCAGGATCAGTGCCCAGCGCAACAAACGCCTGAAAATTCGCATGGTGTGGAGATAGCGAGACCTGAGTCAAGACACGACAGAGTATAGATGTTGCAGTATGTGCGACGTGCGGCGTGGTTGGCCAAAGCCAAGGGCCGCATCAGCGAAGGCGATGCTCCAAATGTGGTGGACATCACGCCAATTACTTGAGAAAGTTCCCGTAGACCGTTGCTATTGCGCTAATTTTTCGATTTAATGCCCCTGCGCATCCCGCCAGAACTCTGGACAGGGCGTCAGTGGCAAGGGGGACACACCGTGGGGCTCTTTACACCGAAGAAGCCGGCGCTGATTGGCGTCGACATCAGTTCGACCGCCGTCAAGCTGCTGCAGCTGAGTCAGGCGGGCGGGCGCTATCGCGTGGAGCATTACGCGGTCGAGCCGTTGCCACCCAACGCAGTGGTCGAGAAGAACATCGTCGAGGTCGAGGCCGTGGGTGACGCGATTCGCCGCGCCCTGGCACGCTCGGGTTCCAAGCTCAAGCATGCCGCGGCCGCGGTCGCGGGCTCGGCGGTGATCACCCGTGTCATTCCGATGGCGAGCGAGCTCTCCGACGATGACCTGGAAGGCCAGATCCAGGTTGAGGCCAATCAGTACATCCCGTATCCGATCGACGAAGTCAGCCTCGACTTCGAGGTGATTGGCCCGGTGCGTGACAATCCGGACATGAACAACGTGCTGTTGGCGGCCTCGCGCACCGAGAACGTCGACATGCGCGTGGCCGCGCTCGATCTGGGTGGGCTCACCGCCGCAGTGATCGATGTCGAGGCCTTCGCGATGGAGAACGCGTTCGCGATGGTGGCCGACCAGCTCAACGTCGGCCGCGATGCGCTGGTGGCGGTGGTCGACATCGGCGCCACCATGACCACGCTCTCCGTGCTGCGCAACCAGCGCACCATCTATTCGCGCGAGCAGGTGTTCGGCGGCAAGCAGTTGACCGACGAGATCATGCGCCGCTTCGGGCTTTCCTACGAGGAAGCCGGTCGCGCCAAGCGCAAGGGTGGCTTGCCCGAGTCCTACGAGACCGAGGCGCTGGAGCCATTCAAGGAATCGCTGATCCAGCAGATCAGCCGCCTGCTGCAATTTTTCTTCGCCGGCAGCGAGTACAGCAAGGTCGATCAGGTGGTGCTGGCCGGCGGTTGCGCCTCGATCGAAGGACTCGGTCCGATGCTGGAAGAACAGCTTGGGGTCCCTTGCGTGGTTGCCAACCCGCTGGCCCGCATGTCGCTGTCGCCGCGGGTACAGGCCCAGGCGCTGGCGCAGGATGCACCGGCGCTGATGATTGCGGTCGGCCTCGCTTTGAGGAGTTTCGACTGATGGCACACGTCAACCTACTTCCGTGGCGCGCGGAACGACGCAAGCAGCGCGAGCGCGAGTTCTACATGCAACTGGCCGCTGCCTTCGTGATTGCGGTGCTGGTGCTGCTGCTGTGGATCTTCTGGATGAACCAGCGCATCGACAACCAGAACGATCGCAACGCCTACCTGCAGACTGAAATCAAGCAGCTCGACGTGCGCAACGCCAAGATCAAGGACCTGGAAAAGGTGCGCGAGCACCTGCTGGCGCGCAAGCAGATCATCGAACAGCTGCAGGCTGATCGTTCGCAGATGGTGCACCTGTTCGACGAACTGGTGAAGACGATCCCGACCAGCGCGCGGCTGACCGCGCTCAAGCAGCACGGTCAGTCGATGTCGCTCGATGGCGTGGCGCAATCCAACGCCAGCGTCGCCGAATACATGCGCAACATCGAGTCCTCGCCGTGGATGGGCCATGCCGACCTGCGCAAGACCGAAAATACCCATGACGCCACCCGCATGCCCTACCGCTTTGGCCTCGACGTGACGCTGAGCCGCCCGAAGACCGACGAGGTCGAGGCCGGCAAGGCCGAGGTGGAGCCGGTGAATGCCGCTGCCACGCCTGCTGCGCCGGCGGCATTGGGTGCTGGCGCCGAGCCCATGACCACGCCTGCGGCTGCCGCCTCCGCCGGCCACCGCCCGGCTGCGGGAACCACGCCGCCGGCTGATGCTGCTGCCCAGGGAGGTGCCGGAGCATGAGCTTCTTCAGTGATCTCCAGAACCTCGATCGCAACAACGTCGGTGGCTGGCCGCAGTCGGTCAAGATCTTCTTCACCGCGCTGCTGTGTGCCTTCGTGTTGCTGGTGGGTTGGTACTTCTTCGTCAGCAACCAGCAGGACGACCTGAATACGGCGGTCAGCAAAGAGACCCGGCTCAAGCAGGATTTCGCCGCCAAGCAGGCCAAGTCCGTCAATCTCGAGGCATTGCAACAGCAGCTTGACGAGATGCAGGACATGCTGCGCCAGTTGCTGCGCCAGCTGCCCAGCCGGACCGAGATGCCCGAATTGCTGGTGGACATCTCGCAGACCGCCCAGTCGGCGGGCCTGGAGACCGAGCTGTTCCAGCCTGGCCCGGAAACTCCGAAGGACTTTTACGCGGAGAAGCCGATCACGCTGCGCATGAGTGGCACCTATCACCAGTTCGGCACCTTCATCAGCGGCGTGGCGTCGTTGCCGCGGGTGGTGATCCTGACCCTGCACGACGTCTCGCTGACGCCCAAGACGGCGGGCAAGTCCGGCACGGCTTCCGGCGGCCAGCTCGTGCTCCAAGGCACGGTCAAGACCTACCGTTATCTGGATGACGAGGAAAGCACCCCCGCGAGTGGCGGCAAGAAGGGGGCGAAGAAATGATGAACAAATCGAAAGCCCGCAAATCGAGCGGCCTGACACGCCTGATCCTGATGCTGGCTGTAGCGCTGGTCTTGGCAGGCTGCACCCGCGGCATGTCCGACCTGCGTGCCTGGGTCGCGCAGGAGAAGGCCAAGAAAGGCGCGCCCATTCCGCCGTTGCCCGTGATCAAGACCTTCGAGACGTTCAAGTACGAAGATCAGGACAAGCGTGATCCGTTCAGCCCAAGCACGGCTGAATTGGAGAACAGCAACCCCGCCAACGGTCCGCGTCCGGATGCCAACCGGGCCAAGGAGCCGCTGGAAATATTTGCGCTGGACAGCCTCAAGATGGTCGGTACGGTCGGTGTCGGACCGAGCATGGAAGTCCTGATCAAGGATCCGGGTGGGGTCATCCACCGCGTCCATGCAGGGGAATACATGGGGCAGAACTACGGACACATCACCACCATCAGCGAAAGTCGTGTCGATCTGGTCGAGCTGGTGCCCAACGGCAATGGTGGCTGGATGGAACGTTCCGCCAGCATCGCGCTCGGCGAGAAATAGGTAGACAGGGGCAGATGCAATGACTAACCAAATCCAATCCGTGCGGGGCCGAGTCATGCGCCATGCGAGCCGTTACTTCCTGATGGGACTGCTGATCGTCGGCACCACCTGGGCCAGCGCTGCGATGGCAGCCACCACCACGCTGAAGAACATCAGCTACGACGCCCTGCCAGGTGGCACCGTCGAGCTGCACATGGATTTCGGTGATGGCCCGGTACCGGAGCCCAGGATCTTCACTACCGGCAATCCGCCGCGCATCGCGGTCGACCTGCCCGACACCGCCAATGCGGCCGGGCGGCACATGGACATCGGCAAGGGCTCGACCTCGGGGGTCTCGGCAGTTTCCGCTGGCGGGCGTACCCGGGTCGTGGTCGAACTGATGCGCGATTCGAGCTACCGCACCCGTGTCGACGGTCACAGCCTGATACTGACCGTCAACAACGGTATGGCAAGCCAGTCGATCACCACCGCGGCCACCATCGATCCGACCAAGCGGCTGCCCTCGTCCTCGGCGGGTCCGGAGATCTCCAACATCGATTTCCGGCGCGGTCCGAACGGTGAGGGACGCGTGCTGATCAGCTTCAGCGGCAGCGGCGCACAACCCGAGATGACTCATCAGGGCGACAAGGTGCTGGTCAGCATCGACCACGCCAACCTGCCGGCCAACCTGGCACAGCGCCTGGATACGCTGGATTTCGCCACGCCAGTGCAGTCCATCGTCACCCGCGAGGGCAACGGGGGCGGCGCGCGCATCGAGATCAATACCAGGGGCCGTATCGAGACTTCAGCCTACCAGACCCCCGACCAGTACGTGGTCGAGGTGGCACCGAAGAAAGCCGACGAAAAGTCGGACCGGCTGGCCAAACTGGACAAGCAGCCGAGTTACAGCGGCAAGCGTGTCACCTTCAATTTCCAGGACATCCCGGTACGTTCGGCGCTGCAATTGATCGCCGACATCTCCGGGCTCAACCTGGTGGCCTCCGACAGCGTCGGCGGCAGCGTCACCCTGCGACTGGTCAATGTGCCCTGGGATCAGGCGCTGGACGTGATCCTGCGCGCCAAGAGCCTGGACAAGCGCCGTAACGGCAACGTGGTCTGGATAGCACCGCAGGCGGAGCTGGCCAAGTACGAGCAGGATGTGGCCGAAGCCAAGCTGAAGGCGCAGGACACCGCCGAGCTGGTCACCGACTATGTACCGATCAGCTATGGCAGCGCGTCCGACGTCGCCAAGCTGCTGACCACCGGCAGCAAGCAGGGCGGTGGTGGCGGCGGTGGCAACACCCAGCGTGGCTTCCTCTCGCCGCGCGGCAGCGTGTCCTTCGACAAGCGCACCAATACCCTGCTGCTCAACGACACCCCGGAGAAGATCAGGCAGCTGCGTGAACTGATCGCCGTGCTCGACAAGCCGGTGCAGCAGGTGTTGATCGAGTCGCGCATCGTGGTCGCCACCGATGACTTCACCCGCGAGCTGGGCGTGAAGTGGGGCGTATCCGCCAACCAGGTCAACAGCGGCAACATCATCAGCACGGCGCCGACCGGCGATGGGGCGCTGGATTACGGCACCAACGTGAACAACAGCAGTGTCGATTACAACAACGCCTACAGCGACTGGTTGGCCAACGGCGCCAATGGCGCCGCGCCACACCCGGGCGCGATAGAGCTGCCGGGCGGATTCAACGTAAACTTGCCTGCACAAGGCGGCAGTACGCTGGGCCTGGCGATCCTCGGCGCCAATTACGCGATCGATCTGGAGCTCTCCGCGGCGCAGACCGAGGGCCGTGGCGAGGTGATCTCCAGTCCGCGCGTGATTACCGCCAACCAGCAGGAAGCGGTAATCCGCCAAGGCGATGAGATCGGCTACGTCACCTATCAGAACCAGGGCACCACCGGCACTTCGGGCACCGCTTCGGTGCAGTTCAAGGATGCCGTGCTGGAGTTGAAGGTCACTCCGACGATCACCGCCGACAACCGCGTCTATCTGGCGATCAACGTCAAGAAGGATGCGCTGACCTCGTTCGTTGACACCCCGAATGGCAAGGTGCCGCAGATCAGCACGCGCGAGGTGAATACCTCGGCGCTGGTCGACAATGGGCAGACCGTGGTGCTCGGCGGGATCTACGAGGTCAACAAGAACAACTCCGTGTCCAAGGTTCCGGGCCTGGGCGACATTCCCGGTATCGGTGTGCTCTTCCGCAACACCAGTCGCAGTGTCAGCAAGGCGGAGTTGCTGATCTTCGTGACCCCGCGCATCCTCAGCGATACCCTGCAATAAGCCGTATTGCGGCAAGCATGAAAAAGGGCGGCTTCGGCCGCCCTTTTTCATGCTTGCGACTCGCCACCACGAGGCGAATTAAACTTCCGGCGCGAATGATAGTCTGAAGATCGCTGGCGAGCCCGTCCACCCCACGGGCCGCGCTGGCGCCATACCGAAACGGAACCCGCCCATGGATATGCCCGAAAACCCGCCGCTCAGCGTGCTGCAACAGTCCTTTGGACGCCTGCGCAACGAGTTGGCGGCCTGCATCATTGGTCAACCGAAACTGATCGACTGTCTGTTGGTGGCCCTGCTTGCCGATGGCCATCTGCTGGTCGAGGGCGCCCCGGGCCTGGCCAAGACCACCGCAGTCAAGGCGCTGGCGGCCCGGATCGAGGCGGACTTCCACCGGGTGCAGTTCACCCCCGACCTGCTGCCGGCCGATCTCACCGGCACCGACGTGTTCCGTCCGCAGTCAGGCAGCTTCGAATTCGAACGTGGCCCGCTGTTCCACAACATCATCCTCGCCGACGAGATCAATCGCGCACCCGCCAAGGTGCAGTCTGCCTTGCTGGAGGCGATGGCCGAGCAGCAGATCACGGTGGGCCGCAGTACCTGGCAGTTGCCCGAGCTGTTCATGGTGATGGCCACGCAGAACCCGATCGAGCAGGAGGGTACCTTCAATCTGCCGGAGGCCCAGCTCGACCGTTTCCTGATGCACGTGACGATCGGCTACCCCGATGCCACCTCCGAGCTGGCCATCCTGCAGCTGGCACGCGAGCAGGCCAGCCGGCGCGCCCATCCTGCGCCGCCAGCGCAGGCGCTGCTCAGCCAAGGTGAAGTATTCGCCGCACGCGATGCCGCGATGGCGGTACACATGGCGCCGGCGCTGGAGGAATATCTGGCGCAGCTGGTGCTGGCCACGCGCGACGCCGGACGCTACGGCGCGGAACTCAAACGCTGGATCGCCTGGGGTGGCAGCCCCCGCGCCACCATCGCGCTGGATCGCTGCGCGCGGGCACAGGCCTGGCTTGCCGGTCGTGCCTATGTCCTGCCCGAGGACGTCCACGCGATCGCCCACGAAGTCCTGCGCCATCGTGTGCTGCTCAGTTACGAGGCCCAGGCCGAGGGCGTGACGCCGGACCAGGTGATCGCGCGGCTGCTGGATCTCGTGCCGCTGCCGTGAGCGCGGTGGCGCCACAACGAGAGGAGGGTGATGGTCGAAGCAGCGTGTCGCTCGCCGAACTGATCGCCTTGCGCGCCCGCGTCGGCCACGTACGCATGGCACCGCTGTCGACCCGCGCGCCCCGCTACGGCCCGCAGTCCAGCCGTCGGTACGGTCGTGGCATGGACTACGCCGAGTCACGTGTCTACCAGGCCGGCGACGATGTGCGCCGGCTCGATTGGCGGCTGACTGCCCGCAGCGGCAAACTGCACACCAAGCTGTTCCAGGAGGATCGCGAAGGCTGCCTGCTGATCCTGCTCGATACCCACGCCAGCATGGTTTTCGGTACGCGGCGGCGTTTCAAGTCGGTGCAGGCAGCGCGCGCAGCGGCGCTGGCGGCATGGTACGCCACGCGCGCCGGCGAACGGGTTGGCGTGCTTGCGTTTGGTGGCGTCGATCACTTGCTGCGCCCGCAGGCGGGTACGCGCGGAGCACTTGCGGTGTGCGGCGCGCTGGCGCAATGGGATGGCTGGCCGCGATCGGATCGGCAGCAGCCCCTGTCGGAGGCCTTGACGCGGGCCGCGCACGTATCCCATGACGCCAACCGGGTCCTGCTGATCAGCGACGGTTTCAGTTGTGACCCGCCGGCACGCCAACGCCTGCTGGATCTGTCCCGACATGCTGGGGTCAATGTGCTGGTGGTGGCGGACCCGCTGGAGCTGGCGCTGGCTCCGCCGGGACGCTACCCGCTGGAGCATGCAGGCGAGCGTCGCGAGGTGCTGCTGCAGTCAGCGCGCCAGCGCAGCGACTTCCGCCGCGCATTGGGCAACGGTGCCACGCAGCTTGCCGACCTGGCCAAATCGCTGGGCCTGCGCCACGCCAGCATCGACACCACGACGGATCCGTTCGATGCCATCGCCGGCCTGCTCGGCCGCAGGGCGGTGCCACGATGATCACGGCAACCGCACAGCTCGCGCCGCCCAGCGCCACCCCCGGACCCAGCCTGCGTGACATCCATCTGCCCGCCGAACCTGCGTGGTGGCCACCGGCACCGGGCTGGTGGCTGCTCGCCGTCCTCGCGTTGGTACTGCTCGTCGTTGCCGTCCGGACCTGGCGCCGCCATCGCCGTGTGCGTGCTCGACAGCGCCAAGTACTGGATGAACTGGATAGCCTGGTTGCCCGACGGCGCGAAAAGGGCAGTCCGGCGCTCCTGAGCGACTTGCACCAACTGCTGCGGCGCGTGGCGCGTCAACACGATGCCCACGCCGCCCTGCAGCGTGGTGTGGCCTGGCGGCAGGTGCTGGCGCGCGTGCCGGTGGATACCGCAACCATGGATCGGCTGCTGGCGATCGATCAGCTGATCTATCACCCGCCGGGCGAGCACGATGACGAGGCGATCGTCGCCGCGGTTCGGCAATGGCTGCGTCTGGCCGTCAAGCCGTCCAATTGGAAGCCGGCTCCACCGGTACGGGAGGCGACCAATGCCTGAGTTCGCCTGGCCATGGATGATCCTGCTGTTGCCGCTGCCGTGGTTGCTGCGGCGGTGGTGGCGCCCGGCACCGCCGGGTCAGGCATTGCATCTGCCCCAGCCAGATGTGCAGCTGAGTACGGTCGCGCAAAGCCGTGCGCACGGTGTCGCGCCCTGGCTGCTGGGCCTGGCCTGGCTGTGCCTGCTCGCCGCGGCGGCACGGCCACAGTGGCTGGGGCCGCCGCAGGCGCAACAACGCAGCGGGCGTGCGCTGATGCTGGCGGTGGACCTGTCCGGCAGCATGCGCACGCGGGACATGGAACTGGCCGGCCATGCCGTAAGCCGCTTCGGCGCGGTGGAGGCGATCGCCGGCGACTTCATCAGTCGGCGCAGTGGCGACGAAATGGGGCTGATCCTGTTCGGCAGCCAGGCCTTCCTGGTCACACCGTTGACGTATGACCTGTCCGCGGTACGCGCGCAATTGCAGGGCGCCGCGGTGGGCCTGGCTGGCAGCCAGACCGCCATCGGCGATGCGATCGCGGTGGCCGTGAAGCGGTTGTCGGCCTTGCCGGAGCAGGCCCGCGTGGTCGTGCTGCTTACCGACGGAGTGAACAACGCCGGCAGCATCGCGCCGCGCGAGGCGGCGCGTGCGGCCAAGGCGGCAGGCGTGCGCCTCTACACCATCGGTATCGGTGCCACGCAGATGCGTATCCCCGGCTTCTTCGGCACGCAACTGGTCAATCCTTCGGCGGATCTGGACGCCGACATGCTCACCGCGATCGCGCGGGCCACCGGTGGCCGCTTCTTCCGCGCCACCGACAGCAGCGAACTGGCCGAGGCCTACCGCACCATCAACGCGCTGGAACCGATGCCGCAACTCGGGCCGTCCCTGCGCCCGCGGCACGAGCTGTTTCGCTGGCCGTTGCTCGTGTCGCTTGCCTTGCTGTTGCTGGCGATCGTGCCGCGCCGGCTCGGGCGTGTGGCGGAGCAGGGCGCATGAGCGAGCTGCTGCACCAGTTTCATTTCCTGCGTCCGTGGTGGCTGTTGGCGCTGGCCGGGCTGCCGCTGCTGGCGCTGCCGCGCTGGCGCCGCGATGACGGCGAACTGGCCTTGTCGCGGCTGGTCGACCCCGAACTGCTGCCGCTGCTGCTGCGTGGCCAGGCGCCTCGCCGCCACCTGCCGCTGTGGTTGTTTGCAGGTGCCTGGCTACTGGCGACCCTGGCCCTGGCCGGGCCCACCTGGAGCCGCGCCGAACAGCCCTTGTACGCCAGTCGTCCGGCCCAGGTGGTGGCGATTTCCCTGTCCCGCCACATGCTGGCGCGCGACGTGGCGCCGAGCCGGCTCGACCGCGCGCGCTACAAGGCGCACGCCTTGCTGGCCAGCAACCGCTCCGGGCTGAATGCACTGGTCGGCTACGCGGGCGAGGCGTTCGTGGTGGCGCCGCTGACCTCCGATGCGAACAGCCTGAGCGACCTGCTCGATGCGATGGCCCCGGACACCATGCCGGTGGATGGCAACAACGCAGCGGCGGCGATCACGCTGGGCACCCAATTGATACACGACGGCAAGGCTGGTGGCGGCTCGCTGGTGCTGATCACCGACCAGGCCGACGCCGCGGCCGATGCGGCAGCGCGCCAGGCGCTGGCCGCCGGCGTGCACGTCTCGGTGCTTGGCGTGGGCACGCCGCAAGGTGGGCCGGTGCCGCTGCCCGAGGGCGGCTTCCTGCACGATGCCAAGGGTCACATGGTGCTCGCCGGGCGTGCCGATGCCGCACTCGGCGCGCTGGCTCGCGCCGGTGGCGGGCGTTACGTGGCGATGAGCGCCGGCCAGCAGGATATCGACGCCCTGCATGGCGAGTTGCGTCACGCGCCGACCAGCACGGCCACCGGCCAGCTCGGCGATCAATGGCAGGATCGCGGCTCCTGGTTGCTGCTGCCGCTATTGTTGATCGTGGCCACGGCGTTCCGCCGCGGCTGGGTACTGTTGCTGCTGCTGACATGCCTGCCGTTATTGCCGACTACGGCTGTGGCGGGTACCTGGCAAAACCTGTGGCAACGCCCCGATCAGCAGGCCGCGCAGGCGCTGCGTGAAGGTCATCCTGAACAGGCGCGGCAGCTCGCCCGTGACCCAGCGTGGCGTGGCGTGGCGGCGTATCGGGCGGGTGACTACGCGGCCGCAGCAGACGATCTGCAGCACGCGCCTGGAAGCGACCCCGCGTACAACCGTGGCAATGCGCTGGCCAGGGCACAGCACTACCAGGACGCGATCAAGGCCTATGACGAGGCGCTGAAACGCGACCCGTCCAATGCCGACGCCGCGGCCAACCGCAAGGCGGTCGAGGATTGGCTGCGCCAGCAACAGAAGCGAGAGAACAAGTCCGATCAGCAACAGTCATCCGGTCAGGGCGCCGACCAGCAGTCTTCGGCAAAGCCCGATGTGGGCAAGGGCGACCAGCCGGAATCGGCAAGACAAAAGTCCGGACAAGACGACGGCGGATCATCGAGGCAGCAAAAACAGGGCGAAGCATCGCAGGCGCAGGATAATTCCAGCCAGAAGCCATCCGGCGATCAGCCCGAGCCACAGACCGAGCAGGAACGAGCCGAACAGAAGGCGAAGGTCGAGCAGGCTCGGCAAGCGCTGAAGAAGCAGATGGACCAGGCGCTGGCCGCGCAGCCGGAGCAGCCGGCCGACCAGGCCTCGCCGCATCAACTCGGTGCGCTGGCGAAGGACGATCCGCAGTCGAAGTTGCCGGCTGATATCCGGCAGGCCCTGCAGCGCGTCCAGGATGATCCCGGTGCGCTGCTGCGGCGCAAGTTCGAACTGGAATACCGCCAGCGCCATGGTGGCGCCCGGGACGAGGATGGACAGCCATGAGCTTTGCACGCACCGTCGCGATCAGCCTGCTCGCCCTGCTGCTGGTTCCCACCCTCGTGCAGGCGGCCCAGGTCACCGCCACGCTCGATCGCAACCAGGTGCAGCTCGGCGACACCGTCACCCTGAATCTTCGTGTCGAGGGCGCGGGTGGCAACATCGGCATGCCCGATCTGGGTGCGTTGCGCCAGGACTTCAGCGTTCTCGGCACCTCGCAGAACCGCAGCCTGCGGGTGGACAACGGCAAGACCACCTCCAGCCTCACCTTCGGCGTGGCATTGCGACCGAAACACGTCGGCACGCTGCAGATACCTTCGCTGAGGGTAGCGGGTGAGCACACCGCGCCACTGCAGCTTGAGGTCAGCGCGCCGAGCCCGGCGATGGCCGCGCCGGACCGGGACGTTTTCATGGAGGCCCGGGTTGAACCGCAGCGCGGCTATGTCGGCGAGCAGTTCAGCTATGTGGTGAAGCTGTTCTACGCCACCACCCTGAGCCGCGGCTCGATCGATGTGCCCAGCGTCGGCAGCGTCGAGTTGAACCAGCTCGGAAAGGATCTGAATTACGAGGCTCAACGCAGCGGGCGCAACTATCATGTACTGGAACGGCACTATTCCCTGATTCCACAGCAAGCCGGTCGACTCGAGATTCCCGCGGCCAGCTTTCAGGGCAACGCGATCGATCCGTACGACCCCAACAGTTTCTTCGGCGCGACCAACAACGTCGCAGCCAGCGCACCGGCGTTGTCGATCGACGTGCAGGCCGCGCCGTCGAACTGGGGCAATCACGCCTGGTTGCCGGCGCGCGCGCTGAGCCTGAGCCTGGAAGGCTGGCCGGCGGCACAGCAACAGGTGCGGGTCGGGCAAGCGCTCAATCTCAGCATGACGCTGCAGGCGACCGGACTCTCCGATGACGCGCTGCCAGCGCTCAGCCTGCCGCCGCTGGATGGCGCCACCGCCTATCCGGACAAGCCGGTCAGCCACAACCACGTCGACGGACAATGGATCGTCAGCAAGCGTCAGCAGGCGTTCGCCATCGTGCCCGAGCGCCCGGGCACGCTGACCATACCGGCGACCACCTTGAAGTGGTGGAACGTGCTCACCGACAAGCAGGAAGTGGCGCAGATTCCCGCGCACACCATCACCGTGCTGCCGGCGATCGGCGGTGTCGTCGCGCCGCCTTCCGCCCCGGCAGTGGCGGCATCCGCCCCTTCGGGTTCCGCGATCACCAGCGCGCCGGCTTCGGTAGGTTCGATGCCCTGGCGCTGGATCGCGCTGGGCAGCATTGCGCTGTGGCTGTTCAGCCTGTTGGCCTGGTGGTGGCGCCGTCGTGGGCGCAGCGCAGCGCCGGTCGACCCGGTCCCGACGGCCGCCGCCACGGCGCGTCAGGCCAGGCTGGCCTTCCTCGCCGCGGCGCGCAGCAGCGACGTAGCGGCCCAGGTACGCTGCCTGCTCGCCTGGGCGCAGGCCGAGCGTCCGGGCATCCAGCATCTGGGCGAGTTGTCCGCGGCGCTGCAGGATGCCTCACAGCATGCGGCGATCGATGTCCTGCAACGACGCCACTACGCCAACCTGCCGCCGCGTTCTGGCGACAGCGGTGCCGAGCTGGCCAGAGCATTCAAGCGCGGCTTCGTGTGGCGTGACGCTCCGGCGGGCGACGACGAGGCGGGGTTGCCGCCGTTGTATCCGTTCAGGTTGCACTGAACTCCTCGCCGCCCGGCAATGCCGCATCCAACGCATGCTGGAACGCGGCACGGACGTTTTCGCTGAAACAACACAGGGTGATGTCGATCGGCTCGCCGTGCGTGAGTTCATCGCACAAGGTGGCCACCGCCACCGCCGCGGCCTGCGCGATTGGGTAGCCGTAGACCCCGCAGCTGATCGCCGGGAACGCGATGGTGTGCAAGCCGTGTTCGCGCAACAGCCGCAGTGCATTGCGATGACAGCGTTCCAGCAGCAGCGGTTCGCTCTGTGCGCCGCCATGCCAGACTGGCCCCACGGTGTGGATCACGTGGCGCGCCGGCAGCTCGACTCCCGGCGTGATGCGCGCCTCGCCGGTGGGGCAACGGACGCCTGGCGCCGACTCGGGCAGCTGGCGGCAGGCATCCAGCAGGGCTGGCCCGGCTGCGCGATGGATGGCTCCATCCACGCCGCCGCCGCCAAGCAGGCTCGGCTGGGCCGCATTGACGATGGCATCGACGTGCAGCGTGGTGATGTCGGCAGTGATGATTTTCAGGGGCATGGCTTCACGGTGGAGGGCGGCTTATGCTGCAGCCAGGCTTCGGGCGGGCGAGGTGGCGACAGGTCATGACCAAAACGGAAGACGTGTCCTTCGGCTATCTGCTCAATGACGTGACCTTGCTGTTCCGCAAGCACTTCGACCGGCGCGCGGTGAAATTCGGCCTGACCCGTGCGCAGTGGCGCGCCACCAAGATGTTGTACCACCGCGAGGGCCTGCGCCAGACCGAACTGGCCGAACTGCTGGAGATGGAGCCGATCGCAGTGGGTCGGGTGATCGACCGTCTGCAGGCGGCAGGTTTCGTCGAGCGGCGGCCCGATCCGCGCGACCGGCGTGCGTGGCGGCTCTACATCACCGAGCAGGCGCGCGTGATCGTCGGCGACATGGAATTGATTGCGCGCGACCTGCGCAAGGATGCTACCCGCGGGGTCGACTACGACGACCTGTGCCAGGCGCTCGCCGTGCTCAACCGGATCAAGGACAACCTGCAGGCGCTGGATGCCGTGGCGCCGCCGGATGACGCCGGTTGAGGCTTGGCGCATGCGCGCTGTGATGAGCCCGATTCAAACCGGCGCGTGCAGGGCCCGACGTCAGTCGTCCGCATCATCGTCGGCGAACGCACCCGCTGCCGAGCCGAAGTCGCCATCGGCCTGGGCGGCCATGTAGGAGAAGGCTGCGTAGACCGCCACGTTCTGCGCCAGCTCCTTCGGGTCGATCTTGTCCAGCGTGTCGTTGGCGGTGTGGTGCCAGTCGAAGTAGTGCGTGCCGTCCTGGGTCAGTGACAGAGCGGCCATGCCCTCGGCGTGCATCGGCGACAGGTCGGGACCGCCACCACCGGGGCGTTCGGCGTCGTACGCCACGCCGACCGGAGCGAGTACGTTCGCAATCTGCTGGATCGCGCCGCGGGCCGAGGGTTTCACGCTGGCGCTCATGCGCCAGACCGGGCCGGCACCGAAATCCGACTCCGAGCCGAGCTGGAACTTCGCCACTTCACCCGCGTGTTTTTCCGCGTAGGCGCGGCCGCCCCACAGACCCATCTCCTCGTTGGCGAATGCGATCACCCGGATGGTGCGGTCGGGCCGCTGCGGCAGGTTGCCGATCAACTTGGCGGCGGCCATCGCGATCGCCACGCCGGCGCCATCGTCGATGGCGCCCGTGCCCGCATCCCATGAATCGAGATGACCGCCGATCGCGACCACCTGGTCGGGATATTTGCGCCCGGTAATTTCGCCGATCACGTTGGCGCCGGTGTACTCGCCCACGACGCCGCAGTCCAGATCGAGCCTCACCGTCACCGGCTTGCCGTAGGCGAGCACGCGATCGAGCTGGTCGGCGTCGGGGTTGGACAGCGCGGCGGCGGGGATCGCCCCGACCTGGTCGCGGAAACCGGTGACCCCGGTGTGCGCGATGCGCTGGTGCGCATCCGTGCCGGCCGAGCGCAGCAGGTAACCGACCGCGCCCTTGGCGGCGGCGAGCGGCGGCCCGGCGGTGCGCACCGCCGACGCCATGCCGTAGTCGTGGCCGTCCTTCTCGCGGTGCATCCGGTAGTCGAGGTACACGATCCTGCCCGTGACGCTGGCCGGATCGGCTTCCTTCAGCGCGTCCAGGCTGTCGAACTTCACCACTTCCGCCGTGAGCCCACCTTGCGGCGTACCCGGCGAATAGCCCAGCGCGGTGAGCACCAGCGGCTGCGCAAACGGCGCCACGATAGCGCCGCTCTCGCCGCGACGCTGCCACAACGGAAAACTCACCGGCTCGGTGTAGACCTTGTCGAAGCCCAGTGTCTTGAACTTAGCCACCGCCCATTCGCGCGCGCGCAGATCGGCCGCGCTGCCGGCCAGGCGCGGCCCCACTTCCGTGGTGAGCGAGCTGACGATCTGGTATGCCGTGTCGTCATGCATCGCCCGGTCGCGCAGCTGTTCGGCGGTGTCAACTGCTGCGGCCGGAATCGTGGTGGCGGCGCTGGCAATGCCGCAGGCGATCAGCAAGCTGGCGGCTGGCGCAGCAAGGGAAATACAACGCATCGGTGAGCTCCGCGGCTGAAACCCCGATTATGGCGTGGTAGTCGTTACCCGCGTGGGCCGAAAGTCACGGATGGGAGGGCGGGGAACGGGGAACGGGGAACGCAGAGTGCGTCGCGATCGTCTGCCGCGCGCCCGGGCCCAGTCCTGCGATCAAAGTCCGAACGGGCCATTCCTGCTGGCGGCAAAGTCGCACGTTCCCCGTTCCCGCTCTTACTCCTGCTTCCCTTTCAACAAATCGCGAATCTCCGTAAGCAACGCTACGTCGGCCGGTGGCGCGGCAGGCGCTTCCTCCTGCTTCTTCTGCATCCGGTTCATCGCCTTGATCACCATGAAGATCGCGAAGGCGACGATGACGAAGGTGATGATGGTGTTGATGAAGCTGCCGTAGCTGATCGCGACCTCGGCGATCTTGTGCGCGGGATCGCTGTCGTCGGCCGGTTTGACCACCCATTTTAGTGCGGAGAAATCGATGCCGCCGGTGATCCACCCGATCGGCGGCATGATCACGTCGCTGACCAGCGAACTGACGATTTTGCCGAACGCGCCGCCGATGACGATACCGACGGCCATGTCCATCACGTTGCCGCGCATTGCGAACGCCTTGAATTCCTGCAGCATGCTCATGCTCTTCTCCACGCAGTGGCGCCAAATGGCGCCTGAACTCTAGCGCAGCGACGTCGCCGGGCACAGCATTGGTTGCAGGGGTCAGACTATGCGCGAGGCCAGTTCCGCGACACCCACCAGTTCGGCATGGAAGCGGTCGCCGCGCCGCAGCGCCGCCACGCCGGCCGGGGTGCCGGTGAAAATCAGATCGCCGGCCTTCAGTTCGAACAGACGCGACAGCGCGACGATGATCTGCGGCACGCCATGCACCATCTCGCCCAGGGTAGCCCGCTGGCGCAACTCGTCGTTGACGCCCAGACGCAACACGGTGTTCGCATCAAGGGTTGCGATCGCCGCCGGGCGCAGCGCCGAGACCGGCGCCGAATGGTCGAACGCCTTGGCCACGTCCCACGGATGGCCCTTGGCCTTGGCCTGGGCCTGCAGGTCGCGGCGGGTCAGATCCAACCCCACGCCGTAACCCCAGACCAGCGATGGTGCCCGCTCCGGGTCGAGGTCACGGCCGCCGGAGCCGAGTGCCACCACCATCTCCACCTCGTGGTGCAGCTCGCCGGTAGCCGATGGGTAAGGTACATCGGCCCCATCGCTGACCACCGCGTCGGCCGGCTTGCAGAAAAACATCGGCGCAGCCTGGTCCACACTGGCGCCCATCTCGCGTGCGTGCTCGGCGTAATTGCGGCCGATGCAGAACACCCGGCGGATCGCAAAGCGCTGGTCGCTGCCGATGATCGGCAAGCTGGGTTGGACAGGTGGCGCGAGGATATAAGTCATGCGCGCAAGCCTAGCAAACCCGTGTTGGTAGCGGACGGAATACTGATCGGGTGACAGCTGTCATCGACGATGGCTGATGCTGCACCCTGATCCGGACGAGGGCGATCAGCCATATTGGCATGCATTGGGGTACCGGCAGGCCCGGACGGGAAGCACGAGTGGACAACACCGATCTCTTGAAGGAATTGCGCATCGAGCGCCACCAGCGGGAAGACCACGGTGGTGGGCCCGCCCGCTGGCCGTGGATGGTTGGCGCGCTGGCGATCGTGCTGGTGCTGATGGGTGGAGCGGGTTGGTTCTGGCTGAGCCATCGCGCGGTGCCGGTGCAAGTGGCGCAGGCGGTCTCGCTCGGTACAGACAGCGATGCGGGCGCGGTGTTGCAGGCGACCGGCTACGTGACCGCGCGGCGTCAGGCGACGGTTTCGGCGCAGATCACCGGCACGCTGACCGCGGTGCTGATCGAGGAAGGCGACCATGTCACCAAGGGCCAGGTGCTGGCGCGGCTGGACGACAGTGCCTACAAGGCGGCGCTGCAAACGGCGCGAGCACAGGCGGCCGCCGCGCAGGCGCTGGTGGAGCAGTATCGGGCGCAACTGGCACAGAACCAGCACGACTCGGCGCGCATGCAGTCGTTGGCAAGGCGGGGACTGGTCTCGAAACAGGCGGCTGAGCAGGCGCATACCCTGGTCAACACTACCCGTGCCCAGCTCGCGGCGCAGCAAAAGCAGGTTGCTGCCACCGAGGCACAAGCGGTGCAGGCGAAGGTCAATTTCGATTACACCGTGGTGCGCGCGCCGTTCAGCGGCGTGGTGACTACCAAGGACGCGCAGATCGGAGAGATCATTTCGCCGCTGTCCGCCGGTGGCGGCTTCACCCGCACCGGCGTGGGCACCATCGTCGACATGGATTCGCTGGAAGTCGACGTCGACGTCAACGAGGCCTATATCGGCCGGGTCACGCCCGACATGCCGGCCGAGGCGGTGCTGGATGCCTATCCGGACTGGAAGATTCCCGCCCACGTGATCGCCATCGTGCCCACCGCCGATCGCGGCAAGGCCACCATCAAGGTGCGCGTGGCGCTGGAGAAGAAGGATGCGCGGATCGTGCCGGAGATGGGCGTGCGCGTGTCGTTCCTGGAACAACAGGCAAAACGTGGCGGTGCGACCGAGACGCCCAGGGGGGTGCTGGTACCGGCCAACGCCATCGTGCAGCGCGAGGGCCACGACGTGGTGTTCGTGGTCGAGGACGGCAGAGCGAACCCGCGCCGGGTGAATCCGGCCGCGCAAACCTATGGCGAGCTGCGCCTGCTGCCGGCCGCGGTGAAGCCGGGTGAGCGCGTGGTAACCGCGCCGCCTGCCGACCTGCACGATGGTTCGCACGTCAAGACAAAAGAACCGTGATTCCACCATTCCATCTTGTTGCTGTACGAGCTCGCTGGCGGGCACTGCTCCACCGAACAGCCGCATCGCCCGTCAGCGGGCTTCCACGCCACCTCACTTTTACCGGAGGATTGCCATGGGCACCTTGATCGATATCCAGAACCTGGCCAAGACCTACCAGCGCGGCAAGCAGAAGGTCGAGGTGCTGCATCACGTCAACCTGGCTATCGCCGAGGGCGATTTCCTGGCGTTGATGGGGCCGTCCGGCTCGGGCAAGACCACCTTGCTCAACCTGATCGGCGGGCTCGACACGCCGACCGCGGGGAGCATCAGCGTCGGCGACCAGCGCATCGACCAGCTGGGCGGCAGCGCCCTGGCCAAATGGCGTGCCTCGAACGTGGGCTTCATCTTCCAGTTCTACAACCTGATGCCGATGCTGTCGGCGCAACGCAACGTGGAGTTGCCGCTGCTGCTGACGAAGCTGTCGGCGGCGCAGCGCCGGAAGAATGCCTCCATCGCACTGCAACTCGTGGGCCTGGCCGACCGCGCCAGCCACAAGCCGGGCGAACTCTCCGGTGGCCAGCAGCAGCGCGTGGCAATCGCCCGCGCGATCGTGTCCGACCCGACCTTGCTGGTGTGCGACGAGCCGACCGGGGATCTGGACCGCCAGTCCGCCGAGGACGTGCTGGGCCTGTTGCAGCAGCTCAACCGTGACCATGGCAAGACCGTCGTGATGGTCACGCACGATCCGAAGGCCGCCGAATACGCCACGCACACGCTGCATCTGGACAAGGGCACCCTGGTCGAGCAGGCGACGGCGTGAGGAGATCACCATGAAATACCTCCACCTGATCTGGGCCGCATTGTTCCGGCGCAAGACTCGCACCTTCCTTACCCTGGTCTCGATCATCGCCGCGTTCCTGCTGTTCGGCCTGCTCAACTCGGTGCGGGTGGCGTTCACTGTTGGTGACAGTGTCGATGGCGCAGGCCGATTGGTCGTGAACTCGCGCATGTCGATGCAGCAGGCGTTGCCGGAAAGCCTGGGCGCGCGCATTGCGACCGTTCCTGGCGTGAACGAAGTGGCTTCGGCGAACTGGTTTGGCGGCGTCTATCAGGACCCGCGCAACCAGGTCATCAGCTTCGCGGTGAGCCCGAACTACATCGATCTCTACCCGGAAATAGTGCTGCCGGCGGACCAGCGCGCGGCGTGGGACCGCACCCGCACCGGCACCATCGTCGGCGCTGCGCTGGCCAAGAAATACGGCTGGAAAGTCGGCGACAAGATTCCGCTGCAGTCGACCATCTTTCCGTCCAAGGCCTCCGGCGGCAACACCTGGACCTTCGATATCACCGGCATCTTCCATGCGAAAACCGAGGCAGCGGCGGGGCGCGAACAACTGCTGCTGTTCCACTGGAAATATTTCGACGAGAACAATGCCTTCGGCTCCGGCACCGTGCACTGGTATGTGGTGAAGGTAGCCAATCCCGCGCACGCCGACGCAGTGGCCAAGTCGATCGATGCCATCTCGACCAATTCGGATCATGAAACCAGGGCGCAGACCGAACAGGCGTTCCAGGCTTCGTTCATCAAGCAACTGGTCAACATCGGCCTGATCGTGGTCTCGATCATGGGCGCGGTGTTCTTCACCCTGCTGCTGCTGACCGGCAACACCATGATGCAGGCGGTGCGCGAGCGTACCTCGGAATTGGCGGTGTTGAAGACGATCGGCTTTTCCAGTCGCAGTGTGCAGGCGATGGTGCTGGCCGAGAGTGTGCTGTTGCTGCTGCTGGGCGGTGTCCTTGGCCTGGCCCTGGTGTCGGCGATCGTGCCGGGTATCGGTGCGGCCAGCGGCGGCATGATCCCGGTGCACGGGGTCAGCGCCAGTACCTGGGGCCTGGGCGTTGCGTTGATGCTGGTGATTGGCCTGATCGTTGGCTGGATACCCGCCTGGCGCGCGATGCGCCTGAACATCGTCGATGCACTCAGCGGCCGCTGACAGGAGCTCGCCATGAAGAAATTTCTGTTCAACCTGGGTCTGGTCCTGCTGGTCATCCTCGCCGTGGTCACGTGGACCTTGTTGCCATGGTTTGGCGCGCTCGCGCTGGCGCTGGTGTTTGCCGCCTGGCTGGTGCTGTCGCGCAGCGGCCGGCAGGCCGCGTCGGTGACCGCGGTGGGCGTCAGCACGATCAGGCAGCGTGCGGGCTCCTCGTCGGTCATCGTGATCGGCATCGCCGGGGTGGTGGCGGTGCTGGTTGCGCTGCTGGCGATGGGCGAGGGGCTCACTGCGACGCTGGAGAGCGGCGGTCGCACCGATACCGCCATCGTGCTGCGTGGCGGGGCGGCGGCGGAGTCGGCTTCGGTGCTGGTGCACGCCGACGTGTTGGCGATCGAGCAGGCACCCGGTGTCGCGCTCGATGCCAACGGCCAGCCGATGGCATCGGCCGAGCTGGTGGTGGCCGCCAACGTCAAGCAGAAAGGTTCGGATCAAGATGCCAACGCGCAACTGCGCGGCGTCGATCCCGAGGCCTGGGCGTTGCGGTCGAACCTGAAGATCGTCGAAGGGCGCAAGTTCAAGCCCGGCCTGCGCGAGCTGGATGTGGGCCAGGGCGCGGCGCGGCAGTTTGCCGGCATGGCCCTGGGCGACGAGGTGAAGCTGGGTACGGAGTCGTGGAAAGTGGTCGGCGTGTTTGCCTCCGGCGACGCCTACGATTCGGAACTGTGGGCCGACCGCCAGACCGTGGCCTCGACCTATCGCCGCGGCAACAGCGCCGAATCCGTGCTGGTCAAGCTCACCAGTGCGGCGGCATTCGATCGCTTCAATGCCGCGCTGGCCTCTGATCCGAAGCTGAAAGTCGAAGCCAGTACCACCAGGGACTATTTCGCCAGGCAGTCCGCCGGGTTAGCCAAGGTGATCCGCATTGTCGGCCTGACTGTGGGCATCATCATGGCGATCGGCGCCATCTTCGGCGCGCTCAACTGTATGTTCGCGGCGGTGGCCGCGCGGGCCAGGGAGATCGCCACCTTGCGCGCGATCGGCTTCCGCGGTGTTCCCGTGGTGGTCTCGGTGATGCTGGAAACCATGTTGCTGGCGCTGTTCGGCGGCGTACTCGGTGCGCTGGTCGTGTGGCTGGTGTTCAACGGCTATACCACCTCGACACTGAGTGGCCTGACCCAGCTGGTGTTCCGCTTCCGGGTCTCGCCGCAGCTGCTGTGGGAAGGGCTGAAGTGGGCGCTGGCGATCGGCTTCATCGGCGGCCTGTTCCCGGCGGTGCATGCGGCGCGCCTGCCGGTGAGCACCGCACTGCGTGAGTCATGACGCCGATCGCATGAATGCGTGCATGCCGGTAGGAGCCCGCTCGTGGGCGATGCTCCTGGTTTGATCCACAGCACCGGCCTCCAGCGCAGAAGCATCGCCCCCGAGCAGGCTCCTACGATCACTGCGGGTTCATGGCATGACCGGGGGCGAGTAGCTCAGCGTCAGCCCCAGCAGCCACAGCAGGCCGAGCACCAGTGGTACGTGCACCACGAACTGCATGAAGGTGTAGCCGATCACGTCGCGCGCGCGCAGTCCGAGTACACCGATCAGCGGCAGCATCCAGAACGGGTTGATCAGGTTGGGTAGCGCCTCGGCGGCGTTGTAGATCTGCACAGCCCAGCCGAGGTTCACGTGCAGGTCGTTGGCGGCCTGCATCACGTACGGCGCCTCGACCAGCCACTTGCCGCCGCCGGAGGGCACGAAGAAACCCAGCACGGTCGAGTACGCGCCCATCAACAACGGGAAGGTGTCGGCGCTGGCCACGTGCACGATCAGATGGGACAGTCGCTGCGCCACGGTCAGGCCGCCGGAGCCGGAGGCCTGGGTGAGGATCGCGGCAATGCCGCCGTACAACGGGAACTGGATCAGGATGCCCGATGTGCTCGGCACCGAACGGGTCACCGCGTCGAGGAAACTGCGCGGGCGCCAGTGCAGCAGCACGGCCAGGGTCAGGAACAGCAGGTTGTAGGTATTGAGGTTGGCGATGGCGCTGACCGCGCCCTTGTCCGCGAACTCGTGGCCGAGCCAGCCCAGGCCGAGCAGGCCGATCGCCAGCGACAGCAGCGGGCTGTATTCGAGCCATTCACCCGGGCGCGTGCGCGGCGGCAGCGGCGGGGTCGAGCTGTCGCCGGCATCGAAATCCTGCATCGGGCGCACGTGGCTGTCGGGTGGCGCGGTGAACCAGCAGATGAGCAGCGATGCCGCGATCAACACCGCCGTCAGCACGATCGATTGCCACAGGAAGATGGTCTGGCTGAAGGGCAGTACGCCGGTGATCGACAGCAGCGCAGGCGGCATGCTGCCCGGGTTTGCCTGCAATTGCGCGGCCGACGAGGACAACCCCATCGCCCAGATCGCACCCAGCCCGAGATAGGCGGCGGCACCGGCCGCGCGGTAATCCATGCGCAAGTCGTGGCGGCGGCCCAGCGCACGCACCAGCAGGCCACCGAAGATCAGCGAGAAGCCCCAGCTCAGCAGCGAGGCCAGCATGCTGACGAGGGCGACGTACACCACCGCGCCGCGTCCGGTGCGCGGTGCCCGTGCCAGCACGTCGATGAAGCGCGCGATCACCGGCGCGGTAGCCAGCACGTAGCCACCGATCACCACGAACACCATCTGCATGGTGAACGGAATCAGGCTCCAGAAACCATGGCCGAAGGCATCTACCGTGGAAGTCGGGGTGGCGCCGAAGGCGAGCGCCAGCACGGCCACCACCACCACACCCAGCGCGGCGAACACCCAGGCGTCCGGAAACCAGCCCTCCGCCCACGCCGCGCTGCGCAGCGCCGCCCGTGCCATCCAGCCATCCTGTCTTGCGTTCATGCCGTGCTCCGCTGGTAGTCGCGACATCGTCGCGCTGCGGCAGGTGGACGGGCAAGTCGGCTGGCTGCCGTCACGCACGAAGCTTCAGCGCGAGCTGCCACCGAAGCGCAGCCGCGGAGACGACGGCGCACCTTTGCCACGAACCCGGCCCAGCGTAATCACCATCACGCCAAGCAGGATCACCGCCATCCCGGCCAGATCGAAGGGACCAAGATGTTCGCCGGCCAGCAGGATGCCGAGCAACACGGCCACTGGCGGATTGACGTAGGCGTAGCTGGTGGCCAGCGCGGGGCGGGCGTGCTTGAGCACGTACAGATACGCGCTGAACGCGATGATCGAGCCGAACACGGCCAGGTAGATCAGCGCCAGGGTGGCGTGCGTGCTCGGGTGCGAGGGCAAGTGCTCGCCGTTGAGGAAGCCGAACACCAGCAGGGCGACGCTGGCGCACAACATTTGCGCGGCGGTGTTCATCGGGCCCGGCGGCATTTCGCGGCGACGGCTCCAGGCCGAGCCGAACGCCCAGCACATCGCGGCCGTCAGCAGGGCCAGCGCGCCAAGTCGCGAACCGGAAAGGCTACTGCCCAGGTTCAGCACGATCACGCCGGCGAAACCGACCGCCAGGCCGACGCTCTCGCGCCGGTTCGGCCACTGCCCGTACATGCCGGTGAACAGCGCGGCAAACAGCGGCATGCTGGCCACCGCCACCGCGGCGATGCCCGAGCTGACCCGCTGCTCGGCGAAACAGACCAGCCCATTACCCATGCCCAGCAGCAGAAAGCCGGTGAACGCCGCGTTGCGCCATTGCAGCGGCGTCGGCGCGGCCAGGCCGCGCCAGCGCAGAAAACCATACAACGCGATGCCGGCGCCCAGGAAGCGGATGCCGGCCAGCAGGAACGGTGGATAGCTTTCCAGCGCGAAGCGGATGCCCAGATAGGTCGAGCCCCAGATCACGTACAGTGTGAGCAACCCCAGCGGTACCAGCCAGCGTGGGTCGGTCAGGCGATGCGACGGTGTCGCCGTGGCATCGACGGAAGATTCGGACATGGGGGTACGTTGTGTGGGGACGGCGCATTATCCGCGAAGGCGGGGCCGAGTGGAGAGAAACGAGAAGGACGGGCGTCGACTCCCGCCTCTCACTTTTCTAGTGTGTAACGGAGCGCCCCTGATGGATCACCCGGAACTCGCCTTCCAGTACAGCTGGCTGGCCAGGTGCCGCTGACGAAACCGGTTTGGCGGGCGCGGCCCCTTGTTTCCACTGGCGGATTGCCAGCAGGATCACGCCGCCTACCAGCAGTACGCCGGCCACCACCAGCCCGAACACCAGCAGCACACTGATCACGGCCAGGCCCAGCAGCAGCGACAGAAAGCGTGCCACGGGGTGGCGGGGACGGCGCATGGAGTGCAGGAAAAAGCGCATGTGTTAAAAACCTGTGTGGTAAAATCAACGACTTACCGCATAACGATGGGGCCAGACGCTCCGCGAGGCAAGTGCCGATGGATACAGTGACCCCGGTTGAATCGTCCCAGCAGCAGGTATTGTGTCCGCTGACACAGATACCCGATGGCGGGGCCACCGCCGTCGACGCCATGCTGGCCGACGGCGAGGAAAGCGTGATCCTGCTGCGCCAGGGTGAACAGGTGAGCGGCTATCTGAACATCTGTCCGCACGCCGGCAATCGGCTCGATTATGCCCCCGGCAAGTTCCTGCTGAAGAACGACACCCTGATCTGCGCGGTGCACGGCGCCGTCTTCAAGCAGGCCGATGGGCTTTGCACCGGGGGGCCTTGCCGCGGGCAACACCTGCGATCGGTGCCGGTTCGCGTGATCGACGACAAGGTCTGTCTGGAGCCTGCCGACCAGTCGGGTTGAGGCGCTCAGGTGAAGCCTCAAACCATCCGAGGAGGCTCGATGGCAGCTTCCCTCGCAAGACACTGTCTCTTGTATTGATGCAGAAGGGCCGGCGGGCAGTGCCCGCCCTACCATCACCACGCCGCAGGGCGGGTACTGCCCGCCCTGCCATCGCCGCGCCGTAGGGCGGGCACTGCCCGCCGGTCTTGTCGCGGCATTCAGTCGAGAGCTGATCAACAACAGACAGCCCCTTGCGGCGGAAGCGAGTGTGACGCCTCGCAGCGCGTGCCTGGCGGCATCAATAGCGATTCCCGATTCCCGCCCCCTCACCGGAACATCAGGTTGATCACCACCAGGGTCACCACCAGCACTATCACGGTCAGCGGCGCGCCGACGCGCAGGAAATCCTTGCTTTTGTAGCCGCCGGGGCCGGTCACCATCATCAGGGCGGGATGGCCGGCGCTGAGCAGGAAGGTGTTGGATGACGACACCGCGACGATCAGTGCGTAGGCCGCGGGATTGGCGCCGGTGGCCACGGCCACGCTGATGGCGATCGGCACCATCATCACGGTGGCGCCGACGTTCGACATCACCTGCGCGAACAGCAGCGTCAGCACGGCCAGGAACAGTTGCAAGACCCACGGCGCCACGCTGCCCAGGTGCACCAACACCTCCTGCGCGATCCACGCGGCGGTACCGGTGGCATCCATCGACCAACCCAGCGGAATCAGGCAGGCGACCACGAAGATCGTCTTCCAGTTGATCGCCTTGTACGCCTCGTCCATGTTCAGCACGCCGGTCAGCAACATCGCGATCGCGCCGGTCATCATCGACAGCGACAGATCGAGGTCGGTGAACAGGGCCAGCCCCTGCGCCATCAGGAAAAAACCCACCGCCTGCCAGATCTTGCCGGGGCGCTGTTCCTCCTTCGGGATGTCGGTGACGACGACCAGATCCTTGTCTTCGGCAGCCAGCGCCAGGTCGTGCCAGTTGCTGTGCAGCACCAAAGTGTCACCCGCGCGCAGGCTCACCCCGCGCACGTCGTCGCGAAACACCTGGTCGCCGCGGGTCACCGCCAGCACGGAGATGCCGAAGCGCTTGCGCAGGCGCAGTTCGGCCACGGTGTGCTTGATGAAGCGTGACACCGGCGGAATCACCACCTCGGAAATGCCCGCCCGGGTCGGGTTGAACAACTCGCCGAGCTGACGCATGCGGGTCGACAGCCGGCACAACTGGTTATTGGCGAACTGGTTCAATTGCTCGCGCGGACCCAGCACGCCGAGGATCGAGCCGACCCAGATCACGTGATCGGCCGGTGGCGCCATGCGCGCGTCGTTGCCGCTCTTGATCGCCAGGATCAGTGGCGCCTCGTACAGCGCCTCGGCCTCGCCGATGCTCATGCCCACCAGCGGGCTCTCCGCGGTGACCGTGAGTTCGGCGGTATCGCCGCCAATGCCGTAGGTCTCGGCGAAGTAACTCTCGGTACGCCCCGGCGTGACCTTCAGCCGTTCGTCCTCGTGACCGGGCAGCAGCTTGCTCCCGAAGAAATAGAAGTACGCAAGGCCGACCAAGGCCAACGCCAGGCCCACCGGGGTGACGCTGAACAGGCCGAACTTGGGGATCGTGTGGGCGCCCGGCGGCAGGTTCGCGTTGGCGCTGGCGATCAGGTCGTTGAGCACGATCAGCGGCGAGTTCGCGATCAGCGTGGTGTTGGTGGCGGTGAGGATGCAGAACGCCATCGGCAGCAGCAGTCGCGATATCGGCACGCCGGTGCGCGCGGCGAGACGGCTGCTGACCGGGATCATCAGGGCGGCCAGCGCCTGGCTCGGGATCACCGCGCTGAACAGGCTGGCGACCAGGTTGATCACCAGCCCCAGGCGTGCCTCCACACCGCTGGCCATGCGCATCACGAAGCGTGCAGTGTGGGTGAGCACGCCGGCGCGATCGAGCCCCTCGCCCATGATCATGATGGCGATGATCGCGATCACCGCATTGCCGGCGAAGCCGTTGAACACCCGCTCGGCGGGGATCAGTCCGATCAGTCCGATCGTCACCACCACCAACAGCGCCACCATGTCGGCGCGGACCCATTCCAGCACGAGCATCAACATGGTGAAGCCGAGCAGGCCAAGCACCATGATCATCTCGGGGCTTAGCGAGAGGCCCATCAGCCGGCGTCCCTGCGGGGCATCGGGTCATGCTGGCTATGGCAGGGCAGTGGAGGCTTCACGCTGCGTCAATTCGTCCCCGGGTGGATGCCTGCGAGTATAAGCGGGTGGACGTGCGGTTGCTGCTGAATCGCCGGCAAGAGCGCGTTCTCCGCACCCCCTGTGAGCACGGCACGACGACGGCCGACGTGCTTTTGCTCCTCCCTCTGTTGGCAGCGGTCTCTTGATCAGATTTCGATTGAATATCGCGACGGGAGCCGGCGGGGGGGGGGGCCCCCCCCCCCCCCCCCCCCCCGCGCGGGGGGGGCCCCCCCCCCCCCGGCTCTTCTGCATCCATGCAAGATGTGATCAGGAGACAGCTGCTGGCAGCGATACGTTTCTCGGGAAAGGTCAGACTCTTCGGTACAGCAAGTCCCACACTCCATGCCCCAATTTCAGCCCGCGCCGTTCGAAGTGGGTCTCGATGCGCCAGTCGGGCTTGTCGGCATATTGCCCGGGGCCGCGTTCATTGCGCCAGTCCGGCGCCGCTTCCATCACCTCAAGCATGTGTTCGGCATAGGGCTGCCAATCGGTGGCCAGGTGCAGCAAGCCGCCCGGCGCCACGCGTGAGCCAAGCAGGGTGACAAAGTCGGGCTGGATCAGGCGACGCTTGTGATGGCGCTTCTTGTGCCACGGATCGGGAAACCAGATGCGCACCTCGCTCAGTGCCGCAGGAGCGATCTCATGTTCGAGCACGTCGACCGCGTCGTGCTTGTATATGCGCACATTGCCGGCATCGCCTGCCGCCAGTGCGTTCATCAGGCGGCCGACTCCGGGCCCGTGCACTTCCACCCCGAGGTAGTCGCGGTCGGGGTCGTGCTCGCTGGCCCAGGCCAGCGCCTCGCCGTTGCCGAAGCCGATCTCCAGCACCCGCGGGGCGGATCGGCCGAAGCTGGCGTCGAGATCGCGCCGGGTGCCGCGATAGTCCAGCCCGTAGCGCGACCACAAGGTATCGAAGGCGCGCTGTTGCGCCGGCGTCATGCGGCCTTCGCGCAACACGAAGCTGCGGATCCGGCGCAGGTGCTCCGGGGAAATGTCGTGATCGCCAGCAGTCATGCGGGTTTCCAGGGCAACGGCAGGCGGCGGCGCGGGACCGCCGAGCAGACTCAAGGGCGCCAGACTCTACCAGAATGATGTGGGAGTCCCGCGTTTGGCCCTGTGCTGGCAGCCGTTTCTACGGTGTGCTCAGGGCTCTTGTTCCTGCCGTGCCTCGGAACGGCTGGAGCGTGAAACTTCGACCCGCTGTGGTGCGGCGCGTTGTGGCGTTGCAGTGGGCGGCGCTGCGCGTTGTGGCTGTGCGGAGTGCGGCTGTTCGTAACGTGGTGATTCCCGTCGCGGTTGCGGCGTGGCTTGGCGCGCTGATTCACGGAAGGCGGGCTGGCTGCGGGTCTGGTCGGGTCGGTAGGTGGGCCGGGCGGCGTCGGCGCGCTCGGAGCGGAGTTGGGGCCGGCTGCGTCCGGGGACATCGACGCGCGGCTGGCCGACCGGCTGGCGGGGTGACTGCTGCACTCGCTCCACGTCAGCGCGGCGGGCGGTGTCGGCACGCCGGATCTGCGGCACTTGCGGCAGGCTGGCGCCGTCCCGGTGGGTCGACCTCGGGCGCTCCTGATCGCCGCCAGAAATGTAGCTGACGCCCGGTCGCGGCATGGTCGTCGGCTCGTTGTTGCGGTTGCGGCTCTGCGAGTGGGCGAAACGTGCCGAGGGCAACTCGCTCCGATGCGCCGGCTCGACTGGCTGCTGGCGGCGTTGCACGGCCGGCCTGTTCACCACTTCATTCGAGCTGCGCCGCAGCGGCGGCCGCTCGCCAACCCGCTGGCGCTCGGGCGCTTCGACGCGCGCCCGATTCAGCACGCGCACGTTCGAGCGGGGCGCCCCTTGTTGCGGACCGGCCACTTGATGGCCAAGTTCGACCCGGCGCGCGGGCGTGACCGGTGGCGCGCGGCGCGCGACCACTTCACGCTGGAATCCATTGAGCGGCAACTGTCGCACGTGGGTGCTGTGCTGGCCGCTGCGACTGCCTGGCAGGGGGCGTACGTCGATCCCGCGCGGGACTACCGGTGCGGAGTCCAATTGGCGTGGATTGACCTTTGCCAAGTGACGCGGCACCCGCTCGCCGCCAGCGAATTCCCGACCGGAGACCGCCGTGAACCCGCCCGGTGCATGGCGGTTGGCGTAGTGTACGTCGCGCAGCGGCCGGTTGTCGCGATAGTGACCGTAGTGATTGTTGATGCGGTTGTTGATGGTCACGTGGGTGATGTTGCGGCCCACCCGGATGTTGGTGACGTTGACACGCCGGTAGTAGTCGCGGTTGACGCGGTACCACGGGTTGTAGATTTCGCCCGGGCCGAGCGGGAACCAGCCGACCGGGCCGCTGCCGATACCCACCGAGTAGCCGCCGCCACCGACGAAGGCGACTATCGCCGGTGCGTAGATCGGCCTGGCGTAGCGCGGTCCGGGAACCCAGCCCCAGCCGCGCCGGGTGTGTGCCCAGCGACCGTAGTGATATGGCGCGTAACCCCATGGCATGGCATCGATCCAGGTCCAGCCCCACGGCGCGATGTAGGCCCAGCGACCGTCACGATACGGCGCCCAGCCGACCGCCACGGTGGTGGGATACCACACGGCACCGTAGTCGCTGTTGTCCTGCCATTCGCCGTATTGGTCCAGGTCGTGGTAGCCGACCACGTCGGGCGACACGTACTGGCTGCTGCGCGACTGCGCATAGCGCTGGTCGCGCAGGTTTGCCCAGGCATCGAAATCGTCGCCGCCGTCGATGTCGCTGATGGCAATGGCAGCCAGGCGGGAGTCAACGAAGCGGTAGCTGCGCCCGGCGAAGACGTCGCGCCGGGCATCGTTCTCGCCATATACGGTGGCCTTGCCCTCGAACACCGTCACTTGCGTTGCGTTGCCGTCGATGTCCACCCGGAAACGACCCGGCTGGTCGATCACCAGCGCCACCGTCGGGGTGTCGATCTCGTAGCTCTGGCCCTCATCCAGACGGTGCGCGCTCAGGCTCAGCGTGCCCTGGGTCAGTGCGATCTGCGCCAGCTGTTCATCGAGGTCGAGCAGGCCCAGGTCGGTGCGCCGGTCCAGCCGCAGCGTGGCACCGCCGAATTCCAGTTCGGCCCGCGCATCGGCGCCGCTGGACAGCTTGTCACCCGTGGTCAGCGGCCGGTTGATGCTGGCGTCGCTCCAGTCGCGGGCGCCGGCCGGCAGCACCCCGAGGTCGCCGGCGATCCAGGACAGCCGGGCGACCCGGCTCGGCGGGTCGACACTGTTGTCACTTGTGGCAGCCTGCGCGTGCGCCAGGCCGGTACCGGCGCATAGCAGCGTGATGGCCAGCGCGATGCCATGGCGACGGAGCGAATCAAGCAGTTTGATCAATATCCGCATGACAGTCCCCCTGCGGGCTGATGTCGGTTGCGCGGTGATATTTCGCGTTCACCCGGACGCGTGTTGATGAGCACAACCCGATTATGCGCATGATGAAGGTTAGCTTCGCCTTAGTTGTGCGTCTTCGCGCGGTCGGCGGTTCAGCCAGGCGCCATGCGCGGTTCAGGCGTCGTTGTGCTGCGCGGCGCAGTTCCCACCGTGCGTATCCCGGGTTACCATGCGCAGACGCCCCGCGGGTGTAGCTCAATGGTAGAGCTGTAGCTTCCCAAGCTACTGACGAGGGTTCGATTCCCTTCACCCGCTCCACCGCATCATTCTGCGGACTTCCGCAGAAGTCCAAGAGAGTCTGCAAGTGGTTGCCACACAAGGACTTTTCCTCTCTTTGACGTTCTGCCGTAGTCCACTGCGATCCGCCTACAGCCGGGACTTTTAAGTCCACAAACAAGTCCATTTTTGCGGGCGCGGCTGATTCCGGATTGTTGATGGAGGGGCGAGGTCGACGTGACCAGCATCTGGTTCCTGACTCATGTTCAGGAGCAAGAGCATGGCACTCTC
>JACDJC010000081.1_pt1 | contig 125618 bp, 117 predicted proteins | sample 7454191 | NCBI WGS metagenome assembly JACDJC01 (sample SAMN14253291, study PRJNA609438) | sludge metagenome | isolation source: sludge after 25d culture with pyrite and EDTA | collected 2018-12-20 | reverse complement strand
CAGGTAGAGCAAACCAGCGTACGGTCGGTCATCTGGAATCACGTCGGTGCGCGTCTTGTTCTCGGGCGTGTACATGGACTGGCCAAAGCGCACGACGAGGTTTTGCGACGATGTCTGGGCGCCGGAATCGCGCCAGAACCCGGGATCAGCCCAGCCGATGAAGCGGGCGTACAAACCAATCGGCTGAGGCAGGCACTCCGGACGGAGCCCGCCTTGCAGATCGCGTGAGACTGCTGTTAGCGCGACACCGTTGGTGTAGTTGCGATCGGAGCCGGTGAACAAATCGTTCTCCAGACGCAGGGTGCCGCCCCGCCAGCGCAGGGATTGCTCTGGCGAGCAGGAGGGAGGATTTGCAGAGAGTGAGACTTCGGAACCAAAAGCAGAAATCGGGCTGAACAATGCACCCGCAATCAACAAGATGACGCACTGCATCGGCTGCCGCACCTTAGTGCCGCGCAGGCTCCAGCGATACCCGCCGATGCCAATCATGTTGCCCCATCGCCTGCCGCCCTGTTGACGTAAAAGCGTTCGAGGGCACTGACGATTTCCTCCGCATCGTCTACGCAGGTGAACAAGTCGAGATCGGATGAAGAGACATAGCCTTCGTCGAGCAGAAGATCGAAATCAACTACGCGACGCCAGAATGCACGGCCGACCAGCACCACCGGAACACGCTGCATCTTTCTGGTCTGGATCAAGGTGAGCACCTCGAACAGCTCATCGAGCGTTCCATAGCCACCGGGGAAGGCCACCAAGCCCTTGGCGTGCAACAAGAAGTGCATCTTGCGCAGCGCGAAATAGTGGAACCGGAACGCCAAATCCGGGCACATGTAGGGGTTGGGTGCCTGTTCGTGGGGCAGCGTGATGTTGAGGCCAATCGAACGTGCGCCGACCTCGAAAGCACCGCGGTTGGCGGCCTCCATGATGCCGGGCCCACCCCCGGTGACGACGACGAAATCACGGCGGTTTTGCTGCTGGAAACGCGCCGAAATAAGGCCCGAGAAACGCCTCGCTTGCTCGTAGTGACGTGCCTGTTCGACCCGGCGATTGGCCCGCGCAAGCTCTTGCCGCAGCCCGACATCCTCCGGAGTGACGAGCGCCTGACGCTCCAGAACGCCAAGACGGGCTTCTGCCGTCTCGGCATCGCTCACGCGTGCGCTGCCGAAGACCACTACCGTCGAGCGAATGCCTTGCTCGTGCAGGATGCGCTCGGGCTTGAGCAGTTCGAGCTGTAGTCGCAGCGGCCGCAGTTCGTCCTGGCCAAGCAGCTCGATGTCTTCGTACGCAAGCCGGTACGTTGGCGACTCGCGGATGGCGCGCAGGCGTTCATCGAGATCTTCTGCGGGCTTCATCACTCGTGCGCCAGAAAGTCCGGCCAGCGCAGCGCATGGCCATACTCGGGCACCGTGACCTGCCAGCCGAGTTGCTGCTGCAAGAGGTCAGCGAAGGCTTGCGCGGCCGACGATTCCCCATGCACCACGAAGGTTTGCGCCGGTGCTTGAATGAAAGCACGGGCCCAATCCAGCAGCGCCTTCTGGTCGGCATGCGCCGAGAGGCCGTCCACGCTGTGGATCGCCGCACGTACCGGGATGTCCTCGCCGAAGATGCGTACACGTTCGGCCCCCTCGATCAGGCGCCGGCCAAGCGTCCCCTGCGCCTGGAAACCGGGAAACAAGATGCTGCATTCGCGGCGTGGCAAGTTGTGGCGCAGGTGGTGCCGGATACGTCCCGCGTCGCACATGCCGCTGGCAGAAATAATGATGGCCCCGGAGCGAATCCGGTTCAGCGCCATGGACTCCTCAGCGCTCGCTGTGAAATCCAGGTACGGGAGGTTCTCGCCGCGCGCGTGCCATCCGGCCAACCGCTTCGCCTGTTCGTCGAACAATTCGAGATGTTCACGCGTGATGCGTGTGGCCTCGGTGGCCATCGGCGAATCGACAAACACCATTGGACGCTGCAGACGCCCTTCGCAGGTGAGACGATGTAGGTGGTAGAGCACCTCCTGGGTTCGGCCGACCGCAAAGGCCGGCACGATGACGTTGCCGCCGCGCTCGAACAGGGTTTTCTCGACGATGCCGATCATGTCCGCTTCGGTCGCCGAAAAATCCTTGTGCCGGCGGTCACCGTAGGTGGACTCGATGACGAGGATGTCGGCTTCCTCAATGGGTGTCGGGTCGCGCAGGATGGGGCGTCCCGGCTGGCCCAGATCGCCGCTGAACACGATCTTCGTGGGGTAACCGTACTCGGTAATCCACACTTCCACGATGGCCGAACCAAGGATGTGTCCGGCATCACGAAAGCGGGCGCGCACCCCGACGCGGGGTGCGAACTCCCGGTCGTATTCGATACCTCGTACCTGCTGCAGGCATTCGTGTGCATCCTGCAGGGTATACAGGGGGGGCGGCACGGTCTTTTCTTTGAGCCGCTTGGCAACCCGCTTGGCATCGCTTTCCTGGATGTGAGCGCTATCGGGCAGCATCACCCCGAGCAGATCAACCGTCGCTGGCGTGGCGTAGATGGACCCCTTGAACCCGGCGCGCGTGAGTTTGGGCAATAGCCCGCTGTGGTCGATGTGGGCGTGGGTCAGCAGGACGAAGTCAATGGACGCCGGGTCGAACGCGAACGGCTCGTGGTTGTGTGCTGCTGCTATACGCCCACCTTGAACCATGCCGCAATCGACCAGGAAGCGGACATTAGCCGCTTCGACCAGGAAGCACGATCCGGTGACTTCTCGGGCTGCGCCCAAAAAACTGAGTTTCATAGGGCGTTCACTCGGGTTTTCGCATCGGGCAAGTGCTGAGGCCGAGCAGGCGATAGCCAGGACAGCGGCCTGCCAGGCCGGTGAGGAGTGGCATGATTCCAATGAGTCCCAGCCAACGCCAAGATGAGTCCAGCCACAATGGGAGACTGAGCAAAATCAGTCCGATGACGATGCGCACAATGCGGTCGAGATTTCCAACGTTGATTTGCATGACGGTCTCCTTTTGTTGAGTCAGCGGCTTGAAAACGCGACGGGGGCGGCAGCGCCCCGCAGCGGATGGGTTGCGGTCGATGCCGTCGTGGATACGTCCCAGCCACCACCAAGGGCCTTGTACAGCGCCACCAGTTGCACGGCGGCGTTGGTATGCGCGCGTGCGGCTGCGGTTTCGGCCTCGTGCAGACTGCGCTGGGCAGCCAGCAGTTCGACCAGCGCAATGTCGCCCGCCGCGTAGCGCGCCTTGGCGTGGCCGTAGCTGGTGCGCGCGGCATCCAGTGCCATACCGCGGCGCTCCAGTGTGTCCAGCCCGCCGTGGTAGTCGCCAAGCGCGCGCTCGGCATCGCCCAGCGCCGCCAGCACGGCCTGCTCATAGGCCAGCGCGGCCTGTCGCTCGGCCGCCTCGCGTGCCCGAATTTCGGCTCGCACACGGCCACCGTCGAACAGGCGCCAGGAAATCAGCGGCAGGATGGAAAAACGCGAGCTGGATGCATCGAACCAATCGCCCGTACTGAGCGCTTGGAACCCGCCGCCGACACCGATGGAGAGTTTGGGGAACAACTCGGCCGTGGCCACGCCGATGTCGGCGGAACTCGCTGCCAGGCGACGTTCCGCAGCCAGCACGTCCGGGCGCCGGCGCAGCATCTCTGCGCGCTCGCCCACCGGCAGCGCCCGCAGCGTGCTCGGCGTCAAGGGGCCATCCAGCAGTGCCAGCTCCCGCTCCGGCGGCGCGCCCAGCAGCACGCCCAGGCTGAGTATCGCGGCGCGCTGACGCGCCTGGATATCCGGGATGAGCGCGTTGACTGCTGTCCATTGGGCGTACGCCGCCTCCACGTCGGCGGCCGACGCGTCGCCCAGCGCATGCCGCAGGCGCACCAATTCCAAGGTCTGCTGCAGCGTATCCAGTGTGGCCTGTTGTGCGTGCAACTCGTAGCGGGCGCCGACGGCGGTGAACCAGGTGCGCGCGACCTCGGCCACGATGCGCATGCGTACGCCCTGCGCCTCGGCTTCGGTCGCCTGCAGGCGGGCGCTGGCGCCTTCCAGCGCCCGCCGCTTGGCCCCGAACAAGTCGGCCTCCCAGGCCGCGTCGAAGCCCGCGTCGTAGATGGTCTGCGTTGCGTCAAGGCCGGGGATCGAACCTACGGGCAGGGGTCCGTTCTCGCTTTGACGGCGCCGGTTGACGCTCGCGCCAGCGGCGGCGGTGGGCAATGCCTCGCCGGCCACACGATCGCGCAGGGCGCGTGCCTCATCGATGCGTGCCGCAGCCTGGCGCAGATCCAGGTTCTGTGCCAGCGCCGTGGCCATCAGGCGATCGAGGATGGGATCGTCCAGTGCAGACCACCATTGGCTCAAGTCTGCGGACTGGGATTCGCTTGCCAACGGCAAGCTCCAGCCGCTGCCGACGTCGACCGGCGGCGGCTCGCGGTAGTCGGGGCCCACGCTTGCGCAGGCAGTCAGCAGCACGCAGGACAGGGCCAGCGCGAGCGGACGCGCGCGCCCAGGGGTCAGGCCGGTGACGGTTGCGCGAAGAAAGGGAGTGCGGGGCTTGGATTTCATTGCAGGCGTCCTCGGACGAATACGGTGGCCATCGTCAGCGTGGCCAGGGCGATGACCGCCAGCGGCCACAGGCTGGCGAGAATGTCACCGGGCGGCATGGCCTTGAGAAAGCTGCCTTCGACGATGATGAGGAAGTGGGTCAGCGGAATGGCCTGAGCCAGCCATTGCAGGACGACAGGCATGTTTTCCACAGGCGTCGCAAAGCCTGACATCAGCACCGCCGGCACGCCGACGGCGAACGCCCCCAGGATGGCCTGTTGCTGCGTCATGCTGACCGCGGAAATCATCAGACCGATGCCGACCACCGAGGCGATGAACAGCACCAGGCTGGCAAGCAGGAGTGCAAACGAGCCCGTAAACGGGATGCCGAACAGGAAGACGCCCGCGCTGATCATGAACAGGCCCAGCGCGGTGCCAATTGCGAGTGCCGGCAGTGATTTGGAAATGATGATCTCGGGCGTCGAGGTGGGCGACACCAGCAACTGGTCGAAGGTCCCGAGTTCACGTTCGCGCGCGATCGACAGCGAGGTGATGAGCAGCGCGCTGAACAGCGCCAGGATGCCCGTCAGGCCGGGCACGATGAACCAGCGGTAGACCAGATTCGGGTTGAACCAGTGGCGCACGACGACCGGCGTTGGCGCTTGCGCGTCGGGCACGACCTCGGCGCCGACATCGGCGGCGATGGTGGACAGATAGGCCACGGTGATCTGCCCAGAGTTGCTGCGCCGGCCATCGACCAGTACCTGCGCGCGGCCACTTTCGCCGGCGGCGATGGAGCGCGAAAAATCCACCGGGATGGCGAGCGCGGCGATCACCTCGCCACGGTCGATCAGCTCGTGCAGCTGCTGCTGGCTGTCGACATGCCGGACGTGGGTGATGAAGCGGGCGCTGTCCAGGCGCTGTACCAACTCGTGCGACCACCGCCCCGCATCCTGATCGTAGACGGCGATATCGACGTTGCGCACTTCCAGCGTCGCGGCAAAGGCAAACACCAGCAACTGCAGGATCGGCGGCACGAACACCACCATGCGGCTGCGCGGGTCGCGCAGGACGCTGAGCACTTCCTTGATGAACTGGGCGCGCAGGCGGGTGAACGAGAATGCGGAAGTCAACATCGCGTCACTCCAGGTTCTTGCGCGTGGCGCGCTTGGCGATCACGAAGAACAGCACCCCGATCGCCGCCATGGCCGCCAGGTTGGGCAGGAACACGGCCCAGATGTCGCCGGCCAGGAACACCGTCTTCAGCGAATCGACGAAGTAACGCGCCGGAACCAGCCGGGTGATGGCGCGGATCGGTGCCGGCATGGCGTCGATCTCATAAAGAAACCCCGACAACATGAAAGCTGGCAGGAAGCCCGTGAACAGCGCGATCTGCGCGGCCAGGAACTGGTTGCGTGCCAATGAGGAAATCAGCAGACCCTGACCCAGCGCCGGCACCATGAACACCGCCGACAAGAGCAACAGGGACAGCAAAGAGCCGCGCATCGGGACGCCGAACACGAACACCGCCAGCGCCGCTGCGCCCAGCGTGGACAGCATGCCGAGCACGAAGTACGGCAGCAGCTTGCCGATCAGGATTTCGGCCACCGAGGCCGGCGTGGACAGCACTGCCTCCATGGTGCCGCGCTCCCATTCACGCGCCACCACCAGTGCAGTCAGCATGGTGCCGATGATGGTCATGACGATGGCGATGGCGCCGGGAATCAGTGCGCGTCGGCTTTCCAGCTCGGGGTTGAACCAGTAGCGCGGCTCCAGCATGATGGACTGCGCTGGTGCTCCGACGTCCAGTCCGGCACGCCAGGACTGGACCACGCCACGGGCGTAGTTCTCGACGTAGTTGGCGGTATTGGGGTAGGAGCCATCGGTGACGATCTGCACCAGCGGCTCGCTGCCACGGAGGGCCAGACGCTGCTCGAAATCTTGCGGGATCACCACGTAGCCGCGCAGGTCGCCTGAGACCAGTTGGTCGGCCACTTCGCGTCGGTCATGAGCGAAGTGCGTATCCAGGAAGCGGGTGCCCGAAAACGCTGCGGCCAGCGACTGTGCCGATGCGCCGGGTGACTCCAGGACCACGCCGACACGGACATCCTTCGCATCCAGCGACACCGCATAGGCGAACAGCAGCAGCAACACCACCGGCAGCACGAACGCGATCAGCAGCGTCGATGGGTCGCGCAGCGCCTGGTAGCTTTCCTTGGTCACCAGAGCGATCAAGCGCCGCAGATCAAAACGGCGCAAGTCGGTCTGCAGGGGGCCACTCCCGTCTTTGTGCATTGTGGCGCCGTTCATGTGGCGGCCTCCAGCTCACGGTCTGACGACTCCACCAGATGAATGAAGGCGTCCTCCATCGTCGGGTCGGGTCGTTCGGGGCTGACCGCCGAACGTTTGAGCGCGTCGGGCGTATCCAGCGCGATCAGTTGCGCACGCGAGAGCATGGCCACGCGGTCGCAGTATTCGGCCTCGTCCATGAAGTGGGTGGTGACCATGATGGTCACGCCCTTGCGGGCCAGTCCGTTGATGTGGGTCCAGAATTCGCGCCGGGTGATCGGGTCCACGCCCGAAGTGGGTTCATCCAGGAACAGTACGGGCGGCCGGTGCATCAGCGAACAAGCCAATGCCAGGCGCTGCTTGTGGCCCAGCGGCAGGGAATCGGGCGTGGCGGACAGCCAGTCGCCCAGATCGAAGGTTTCGATCATCTCGGCAATGCGCTCGCGCCGGGTGTTGCCTTCCAGTCCGTAGACGCCGGCCGAGAATTCCAGGTTCTGCTGCACCGAGAGCAGGCCGTAGAGCGAAAACTTCTGCGCCATGTAGCCGAGCCGGCTCTTGGCTGCGCCGGTGGCGCGGCGCAGATCATGGCCCACCACATGCGCTTCGCCAGCAGTGGGTTTCAACAGGCCGCACAACATCTTGAAGGTGGTGGACTTGCCCGCGCCGTTGGGGCCGAGCAGACCGAAGATTTCGCCCTTTTGCACCTCGAAGCTGACGTTGTCGGTGGCGGTGAACTCGCCGAAGCGCTTGGTGAGGTTTCGGCACGACACGGCAATGTCGGAACCCAGCTCAACCGGCGGCAGACGCTCGGCCAGCGTCGAAGTGCCGCCGGGGCCGCCACCGAGCAGATCGATGAAGGCGTCTTCGAAGCGCGCGGGCACCTGCGCCAGCTCCACTCGCGCCTGATCGGACAGGGCCTGGAGCTGCTCCGCCTCGGCGCCCTCGCGCAACACCACGCGCACGCCGGCGCCCTGGATCACGCCATCGCTCACGCTGGGCAGGTCGAGTGCCTGGGTCAGGACCGCTCGGCGCTCGGCACCGACGTCTTCCAGACGGAAACTGCGGCCTTCGAGCTGCGCGGTGAGTTGCTGCGGCAGGCCATCGAACAGGAGCTGTCCCTGGTTCAGCAACAGCACGCTCTCGCAGCGCTCGGCTTCGTCGAGATATGCGGTGGACCAGACCACGGCCATGCCCTCGTCGGTCAGCGCCTGCACCATGCGCCACAAATCCTGGCGGCTGACCGGGTCGACACCCACGCCCGGCTCGTCCAGCAGCAGCACCTTGGGCCGCGCCATGAGCGCACAGGCAAGGCCCAGCTTCTGCTTCATGCCGCCGGAGAGCTTGCCGGCCAGACGCTTGGTGAAGGGCCCGAGCCGCGTGAACTCCAGCAGCTCGGCAAACAGATCGGCGTTGCGATCCACATCCATGCCGCGCAACTGCGCATACAGGCGCATGTTCTCCATCACCGACAGGTCTTCGTACAGACCAAAGCGTTGCGGCATGTAGCCGCTGGCGACGTGGATGGCGTCGTTGTCCTTGACTACGTCATAACCGGCCAAGGTGACGTGGCCGGCGTTCGGCATCAGCAGGCCGGTCAGAATCCGCATCAGCGTCGTCTTGCCGGCGCCGTCGGGGCCGACCAGACCCGTCAGCCGTCCATAGTGGATGCGCGCGCTCAAGCCCCGCAGCGCCTTTACGTCGCCGAAATGCTTGTCCACGTCTTCGATGACGATGGCAGCGTCTTCGCCCGCACCCGCAGGCACGGCGGCGATAGCAGGGCTTGCCTGCATTTCAACGCTCCCCCGCCGGGATACGGGTGCCGGCTTTCGCATCGACCTCGATCGTCACCGGCATGCCCTGGCGCAAGGCACTGTCGCTGTCGGCTTCGTCGATGACGATGCGCAGGCGGTAGACCAGATCCGTGCGCAAATCCGTCGTCTCCACCGTCTTGGGGGTGAACTCGGCGCGCGGCGAGATGAAGCCGATCTGGCCGCGATAGACCTTCTCTGATGAATCGCTTTTGACGCGCACCACAGTACCGGGCGCGATGCGCCCCAAGTCCGACTCGCCCACGTAGGCGCGCACGTAAACCGGCTTGTCCAGGCTCAGGCTGTAGACCGCGCTCTGGCTTGCGACCATGCTGCCGGGCTCCCGCACTCGTGCGATGACGGTGCCGCTACTGGGCGCCATCAACTCGGTGTCCGCCAAGGCTGTCGTGGCTTGCGCTGCGGCAGCCTGTGCGGCCGCAAGGCGAGCTTCTGCCGCGGCGATGTCTTCCTTGCGAAAACCTTCGGATGCTTGCGACAGGGCCGCCTTGGCCGCTTCGACGCCAGCGGCTGCCTGGTCGCGCGCCGTGCGGGCTGCATCGACCGTGCGCTGGCTGCTGGCGCCCGATGCCAGCAGGCCACTCTGGCGCTGGAAATTGCGCTCGGTCTCGGTGGCGAGCGCCTGGGCCTGCCTGAGGGCTTCGCGCGCCTGGGTGATTTCCTGCGGTCGCAGGCCGCGGCGCAGCTTGGCCAGTTCCGCCTGCGCCACCTGCACCTGGGCCTGTGCTGCCGCAAGTGCTTCCCGATAGGGTTGCGCGTCAAGCGCCGCCAGGCGCGCGCCCGCGCTGACGGCATCGCCCTCATCGAAAGCCATTTGCATCACGCGCCCGGGCTGACGGAAGGCCAGTTGCACCTCGCGGATGTCGACGTTGCCGTAGAGGCGCAATGCATCTTGTTGTCCATGGTCGCGCGACAACCAGAACGCCAGTGCGCCGCCAAGAGCGAGCACGACGACGGCGATCACGACCCAACGGGTTTTCTTGAAGAGGAGGTTTGGAGTTTTCATCGATGGGTTTCCGCTGGATAAAGGTGCTCAGTGCTCGCGTGCGACCGGCGCATTCGCCGCTGACCGGCGCCAGGCGATGGCCGCTATGCCAGCCCACACCAACGTGCGCAGCGTCATGGCGACCACCGTGCGTCGCTCCCAGGCGCCACCCAGAGCCACATGCACTCCGAAAGCGAGGAACACGAGTGCGGTCGCCACCGTGATGACAATCGCTAACCACGCGGCCCAGCGCCGGCGCATCCACAAGCCGACGCCGGCGACGATGTAGGCGAACCCGGCCAGAAAATTGAACCAGAGCACGAAGGGCACATAGTGGCCGGCGGCTTGGCGCGCCGCGCCGTCGACAAACAGAACGGCGCCGCCCTCCCGAAGAGTGAGCAGGCCGAAGCCGATCGCGAGCAGGGAGATCAGCCAGTGCCAGATGCTGCGTTGTGGATGAGTGGTCATCTTCATGGCCTTTACTTGATCGCGGAAACTCCCAAGCCTTCGCCGTCGTCGCGGTGTGCGTGTGCGTTCCGCTGGGCGGTCGGGCTGAGTGTTGAATGACGCGGATTCGCGCTGGAGGCGCAACGCGATCGCATGACCGTGGTGTGCCTCTCGGCCGACCGGGCAACTGCGTGGCGGCAGGATGGAAGGCGTTTCATCGGGTGTGCGTGATGCCACGGAGATAGATGGCAAACACGGCTGGCGCATCACGACGGATGCGACTGACCTTGCCGGCCAACAGCGACTGCATGACCAGTCCCTGGATCGTGCCGATGAACAACACGGCGGCGGCATCTACGTCCAGATCCGCATCCAGGTCGCCTTGGGCCTTGCCTGCCTCCATCAGGCGGCGCAGGCGCTGTTCGTATTGACGGAGCAAGGTCTGCACCATCCGCTTGGCGAGCGTCTCGCCAGAGCGTTGCAGTTCTCCGAACAGCATGCGCGGCACGCCGGGATGCTTGGCCACGAAGTCGATGTGCGTCATGAACATGGCTTCGAGTGCCGCGGCAGGAGACGCGGCGCCCTCGGCCGCCTTGTCCACGCGCACCAGTAGACGCTCACCGACCCAGGTCATCGTTGCCTCCAGGATCGCGTCCTTGGTGGGGAAGTGGCGAAACAGCGCGCCCTGCGTCAAACCCATTCGATCGGCGATGGCCGTGGTCGTGATTTCGGCCGGGTTTTGCTCCGCGGCCAAGTCCACCACCGCTTGCACTGTGGCAGCACGCCGCTCTTCAGCGGACAGATGTTGAGGACGTTCGCTCACCGATCAGACTCCATAAAGTAAGTGACTTATTGCTATCCTAACATGCAAAACATCCGCGTCGCAAGATCGGGAATACGGTTCATCGCACGTGAAAGGATGGTTCCTGCCCCATCCATGGATCGTGGCCAAGTGAGCTGACGAGACCCAGGAAGCGAACACACCCCTCAGGCGGATCATGAGTAATCGGTCGGCAAGTCGGCCACCTCAGTCAGAGCAAGAGAAGCGATTTCGTTCGAGCGAAGGCGGAAATCCCCCGGGCGTTCTTCAAGGCTTTGCATCTTTTCCCGTAGGCATTATGATAGTAATAAGTTACTTACAACATCGGAAGATCAGAGATGAACACCCTTGCCATACCTGACAAGCCCGCGCCGGCACCGTCCGTCTGTCACCCCGATGTCCTGGATACGCTTGCGAACGCGTGCCGGGCACGCGGCACTGGCGGGTTGTCGCCGGCGGCGGGTTTGCTGGCTTGGTACGACTGGGCGCTGCACCTGAGCCTTTCACCGGGCAAGCAGCGCAGCCTGATCGACAAGGGGTTGTAGATGTGGGCGCGTTTGAAGCCGGTCTTGGCCTCGACTTCCGCGCGGCGCAGGATGCGGTGTTCGTTCGGCGTCGCGGTGGCGATGGTCTGGGCAGTCACGAGGGACACTCCTTGGCGCTGTGTAGCGGCGGTGATGGAAGTGCCCCGTATTCAATAGCGCGGTTCCCGCGCGGTCACCGCAAGTGCAGACACGCCGTCTGCACTTGCAGTCAGCGGTCCTGGGTAGTGAGATGACGCTTGGCTGCCGAAAACTTCGCCCACAGCGTTCGCTCGCTGATTCCGGATTTGTCGCCGTAATGGGCAACCAGCGCATTGATGACCGATTCCAGCGTCTCGAAAGACGAATAGGGAACGCCATTGGGTGACTTGCCCAACAGCAGGGTCAGAAGACCGCCAACGATGTTCAGGTAGGTGGATTCACTGCGGGCGCCCGGCGTCCCGGACCGCTTCTCGCGCTCCGTGCGCGCCTGGTGCTCCTGGCTGAGCGTCTGGAACTGGTCATAGAGCGCGTCCCAGGCTTGCACCTTGTCGGCAAGCTGGAGTTTCAACGCCTCGCGATCCATGACCAGTGCCTGCACGGCATCGACACTGACGGCCGGATGCAGGTGACGCTCAAAGGCATCGAACAGGAAGGCCGGTCGCTGGTCGGGATAGAAACGGATCATCCATGCCTTCAGATCGACGTGGCGGATCGTGAGGCCAGGGTCATCGAGCAAGGCGGGATCGTTGCTCGTGAGGCCATCCTTGCCGTAGGGAAGGTCGAGATGCACCAGTGCGTCGTAGATCCGTTCCGCGTTCAGGCGAAGCTGTGGCCAGCGCGCCAGCGCAGCGTGCTCCGGCAGCCGGTTCATCCCTTCGGCAATATCAAGGATACGGCGCTCGAAGCGTGACAGTCCCGCCCACTGGATGGCCGCCTCGATCGGACGATAGAAGACCTTGGCTTGGGCGCCGGAAGAAGATGACTTTCTCATGGGCTACTCCCTGGTGAACGGGTTCAGGACATCGGCTTTTCTCGTGGTCTGGTCGACGCCATCCACACCTTCGCGGCGCGGAGCGGTGGCGACTTGGCTTGTGGAAAGGTTCTAGTGACGGCGAATGGCTGCAATGCTCACCCCAGCAACCAGTCGATGTGGCACCTTGTCCACCAACACCGAGCCCCCGCGTGGCGGTATGCTTCAAAATGTTTCTCGCCTATGACGGGGAGGCTTGGTAGTGAGGTTTTGCTACAGACGCCATCGCGGCGAAAGACGGATTCGGTCTTCTTGCGTTCGAGCCTGGGCGTTACCGGCGTGCAAAACAACGACGGTCTATCAGAAGACGCAGTTCGGGCCAGAACAGGCGTGGCGATGCCGCTTCGACAAGGAGCGACGAGGTTTCGCGCAAGACCCGAGGGGTCTACCTCCAGATCGACAAAGCATGACGCCCCGTTTCTCTCATTCGTGCGAAAGAGCCGTTCAGGGCCGCTCGCAATGGCGCAGCGCGGTCACCAGAACTGCAAGGGGTAAGCACGTATTGGGTTGACTGCTTGCCATTTTTACGTTCAAATATGAACTCTTATATATAAAATAAGCTCATATTTGAGGCTATAAAAAATGTCTTCTTCCGAGCAAAAGCGCTCTGGTGCGCAAGTGGCGATGCCGCAGCCTGTTGCGCGTGCGCTGCGCCGCCTGGGGCAGGACATCTCGGCGGCGAGGCGCATGCGCCGCCTGAGCCAGGAAGACCTTGCGCAGCGCATCGGCACGTCCTTGAGCACCGTCAGGCGCATGGAAGATGGCTATCCCGGCACCGCGCTGCACACCTTCCTGCGCGCGCTGCACGTGCTGGGCCGGCTTGATGACCTGGCCCAGGCGATGACCCTGGAGAACGATGCGCTCGGCATGGAACTGGTGCGTGAGCAGCTGCCGCAGCGGGTACGCACCTCTGCCGGCAGGAAGCGGCAGGCAGCATCCGTCGTTGACAAAGGCGATGCGCGCACGCCTGCCGATGACTTGGAGGGCTTCTGATGGCAACGCCTCGGCCCACACGACGTCCGGACCTCGAAGTCCACCTGGGCGCGAGTGGCTTGGTCGTGGGGCGCCTGCATCTTGGCAGCGGCCGGCGAAGCGCGTTCAGCTACGACGAAGGCTGGCTGCGGGATGCCCGGTTCTTCACGCTGTCGCCCGACCTCCAGCCGGTGGCCGGCGTGCAGCATCCCCGGCAAGTGTTCTTCCTCGCGCTGGAGGACACCGCGCCCGACGCCTGGGGCGAGCGTGTGATCCGACGCGCCCATGCGAAGCTGCGACAGGAAGACCGCGACACGCCTGCATTGGACCCGGTGGACTTCGTGATGTGGGTGGATGATGAGGCGCGCGTCGGCGCGCTGCGCCTGTTCGATCCGCACTCTGGCGCCTACCTGCGCGCCGGAGGCGCGAACCGGCAGGTACCGCCCCTGGTGGAACTGAAGAAGGTGCTCCACGCGGCCCGCGCCCTGGAAGACGGAACGGAAAGCGCGCAGGACCTGCACTACCTGCTGGGGCAAGGCACGTCACTGGGTGGTGCCAGGCCGAAGTCCACGGTGCGGGACACCGATGGACGCCTGGCGGTCGGCAAGTTTCCCAGCCAGGCGGACCGGCGCGACGTGATCCGGGGCGAAGTGCTGGCCATGCAACTGGCGGCCAAGGCCGGCATCCGCGTGGCGCCGGCCCGCGTGGAAGTGATCGGCGGCACGGCGGTCGCCGTCATTCGGCGTTTCGACCGCACCGATGATGGCGGCCGCATCCCTTACGTGTCGGCCGCGACGATGCTCCAGTCCGATGGTCGCGACGCGACGCATGCCTACACCGAACTGGTGGATGTGCTGCTGCAGTCGGGCGCCGATCCGATCGCCGACATCCATGAACTGTGGCGCCGTCTGGCCTTCAACTTCCTGGTCTGCAATACCGACGACCATCTGCGCAATACCGGCTTCCTGTACGACGCGCGCCAGCGCGGCTGGCGCCTGTCGCCGGCCTTCGACCTGAACCCGATGCCGGGCGACCGGCGCGAGAGCAAGACCTGGCTGAGCGAGGACACAGGCGTTATCGACAGCCGTGACATGCTGATGGCCACCGCGTCGTATTTCAGGCTGGATGCTGCGCAAGCGCAGGCGATCTGGAGCGAAGTGGCCCAGGCCGTGGCGGGCTGGCGTGCATTGGCCCGGGGATTGGGCATGCGCGGTACCGACCTGCTGGATTTCGAGCCGGCGTTCGTCGAATCGACCACGCCCTGACGACATCGGCAGGACATACCGCTACGGCCGAGAATCATCCTGAACTGTTGTCGCCAACGCCGCGCATAGCGAGCGATAGCCGATGCGTTCCTGTTCCAGCCGCAGCTGTGGCCGGATTCGGTCATTACGCAAGTCGTCGTAGAGAGCGGCTTCCTCATCGATCAGTCGGGACAAGGGCAGCGTATGGCGTTTGTCGAGGGGCTCCTCACCCCATTGAGGTGCGTGGGCCATCAGGGTAGAGCGGTCCATGAGGAACGAAGCGGCTAGCGGGAAATACTTTCGCAGGCTGTCCAGAATGGCAAAGCCATGGGTATCGATGTCTCCCCAATAGTGCAGAGAGGCGCGATGCAGCCAGTTGGCTCGGGCGAGCGCTCCCCAGCCATAGCCGGCACCGAACACGACGATGGCACTGGAGACCGGTGGGAATGCCAGGAAGTTCACCTCGTTTTCGGTGATGAAAACACGCTGCGCAGGCAAGGTGAGTGTGGCGAAGCTGTCCTCATCCAGGGTGATGTCGGTCAGTCCCGTGCAGCCGGGAAGCTGGGGCAGTTGCGGATCGAGCAAGCGCAGGCGGATGCGGACGGGCTTGCCGAGAAAGCCGTAGCGACGGGCAAACCCCGCCATCCCGGCCGCAGCGTGGTCGATGGCTTCCGGCGGCAAAGCCAGATCTAGCCACTGAGCCAGCGTACCGCGATGGGCTTCGATGAACTTGCTGTCCACGCCCGGCGCGTCGACCTGCCGAAGATAGACGCCGGGGCGCGGATGGGCTTGCACCCAGGCCACCACGGCCAGCAGGCGTGGCCAGTGTTCGGCCAGCGCCAAGGTCTGCAGCGGCGATCTGTGCAGCCACGGCAGCAGGGCGGGTTGCGCTTCGGCAGTGTGCTGCCAGAGCGCCTGGAACCGGTGGGCATCGCCTGTCTTGCCGATCATCGCCAGCGCGTCTTCCAGCATATCGATCCAGAGCGTGTCCGGCAGGCGCTGCCGGCCCTGCACCCGGTGCGTCCACTCGCGCCATTCAATGCGCACGCATGGCGTGGCGCTGATGTCGCGCACCCAGCCGCGCACGGCATCGAAACGGTTGCTGAGGTCGGCGGTGGACGGCGACTTTAGCGACAGCCGCAACGGCCAGCCCAGCGTGCCGTCGCCGACCACGGCACGCAGCAACTCGCCGCGCTGCCACAGCCGCTCGACCTGCGCACGAAGGTCGGCGGGCTGGCTCCATGTCATACAGCGCCTCCCGTGGCAGCAGCCTTCTGTGCCCGGTATTCCTCAATGCTCAGACTGCGCAGCCGCGACTCGCGGCCGCCTTCGTTGTGCACGAAGCCGACGCTAGACACGTAGGGCTCAATGATGTGGATCTTTTGCAGCGGCGTAATGATCAGCAGTTGCAGGTTGAGCTGGCGGAACAGTTCCAGCCCATACTGGGCCGATTCGTCCGAGCCGCGCCCGAAGGCTTCGTCGATCACGACAAAACGGAATGAGCGCGAGCGCACCGCACCCCATTCCAGGCCGAACTGGTAGGCCAGGCTGGCGGCCAGCACGGTATAGGCCAGCTTTTCCTTCTGCCCGCCGGATTTGCCGCCGGAGTCGGAGTAGTGCTCGTGTTCGGCATCGTCTTCGCGCCAGCGCTCGCTGGCGGAAAACAGGAAGCCGTTGCGCACGTCGGTCACCTTCTGCATCCAGCGCCGGTCGATCTCGGCCAGGCCCTCACGCCCCCGGAAGCGGTCGATGATGGCCTTGACCTGCAGGAACTTGGTCTCCGAATACTGTTCGTCTTCCGAGCCGCTCAGCGCGCCTTCGGTGCAGGCACGCAGATCCTGCAGGAAGTCGCGGATCTCCGCATCGGGGCTCGGCTGCGCCAGCAACCGGATGTAGCGTCCGGGGTTGTAGTCGATCACCTGCAAGGATTGGTTGATGACATCGACCCGCTCCTTGATCGTTTCCCGCTCGCGCGCGAGCTGGGCGTTGAAGTTGGCGATCTCGTTGATGGTATTGACGTTGAGCAGCTCCTTGAAACGCGCTTCGAAGCGCGGCAGGTCGTCGTGCTGCAGATCCTTCATCAAGCGCTCGAACTCGGGCAACGCGGCCAGGCTGATGTCGATCTCGGCGGTCTCTGCCTTGAAGGCCTCCTTGAAACCGCGCATGGCGTTGATGATGCGCTCGGTCAGGCGCGAGAGACGCTTGTCTTCGGCATCGATGCGCGCCTGCAAGCCGTTGCGCACGTCCTGTTCGCGGTTGTCGCAGGATTCCACCGAGAGCTGGTGGTCGCCCAGGACTTCGGCGCGCCATCCCTCAAGAGAGTGCAGCAACACATCGTCGAGTGCGGCTTGCGCTTGGATTTCGAGAGCCTGCGCATGCTGTGCCTGGGCAGTTTCGTGCTTGCTGCGGGTTTCTCCGCGTTTGCCTTGTGCCTCGCCAAGATCGCCTTCGATCTCCTTCAGGCGCTCAACGACCTGCGCTAATTGGCTTTCCAGTTCCCGCAGGGTATCGGAGGCCGCCTTGAGGCGGTCGCGGTCATCGATCAGCCGAGCAATCTCGCGCGCCGGTGCCTGCCAGTCGATCTCGCTGTAGCGGGTGAAGACTTCGAGCTTGGCCAAAGCTTCCAGTTGCGCCTGGCATTGCCCACGCAATCGCTGTGTGTTGGCAATGCGCAGACCAATGTCGCCCAGTCGCTGTTCCAGGCTCTCGCGTTCGTCACGCAAGGTGCGCAGCTTGTCGGCGTTACTCCAGCCCAGCACATAGCGACTGCGGTCGTCGATGCGGCGGCGGTCGTCCTTTTCGTGGCGTCCGCTCGGGTCCTTGATCTGCCCGGCGCGGGTGATGGCGCGGGTCTCGCGGCGGAATTGCTCGGTGCTGTCGCAGCAGGCCAGGTCGAAGCGGTGGTGCAGTTCGCGTTCCAGCCAGTCGTAGTGCGGCGTGTCGGGCTTGATGAGCAGCTTGCGCACCAGCGATTGGGGATGCAGGCTGATGGCCTGGGTGGGCTTGCGCGCACGCACGTGGAAGTACACCAGCCGCGTGCCCAGGTGCTGGCGTTCCACCCAATCGGCCACGTCCTTGTAGTGCGCATCCGGCACCAGCAGGGACAGGCCGAAGCCATGCAGCAGGCGTTCGGCCGCGCCCTCCCAGTCGCGCTCGTCCTCACGCACCTGGATCAGTTCACCGGCAAAGGGCAGGTCTTCCTCGGCGATGGACAAGGCGGCGCACAATGCGTCGCGAATGCGTACCTGGGCCGCGTCGATATTGCTCTTGCGACGCGCAAGGCTGTCGATTTCGCTGGTCAGAACCTCGTGCTCCTCACGTCCCTTGCGCAAGGCGAACTCGAATTCGCGCTCATCGTTCTCTAATCCGACCACCTGCGCCCGCAGATCCTCGGCACGTTGGCCGATCGAGGCATGTTGTGAGATGAAGGCGGCTTCGTCTCCCGGCGCTGCTTCTCCAATGCGCGTCAATAGCGCGGTGTACGCGTCCGCCTTCTCCTGCCGTTGCTGTTTCTCTGCCTCCTGCTGCTGAATGGCGGCAGCGAGTTGTTGCAGTCGGTCGCCGCCGTTCTCGCGCAGTGCGCCTTCGAGCTTCCCCTGCTCGATTCGGGCGTTGTCTCGTTGCTCTCCCAGTTGCTTGATGCGGGCATCCCAGCGCGTCGCATCCTGGGTCAACAATTCCAGGCGCCTCTCCAGCAGTGCTGCCTTCAAGCCGGCGAAGTACGGGCGTAGTGCATCGCGTCCTTGGCGCAACGCCTGGATCTGGGCGGCGATTTGCCCGTGGCGACGGCCATCCTCCACCAGCGGAGTCAACAACTCGATCTGGCGCTTGGCCTTGAGCACTGACTGGTGGGCGCGGTCGAGGTCATCGAAATGGCCGAGCAGTGCCTCGATGCGGCCCCCCACGTCGAACGGTTCGAGCATGTGGCTGCGCACGAAATCGGTCAGATTGCCAACCGATTTCATGGAAACCGTCTGATGGAACAGTTCCAGCGCCTGCTCGTGCTCGATGCCGAAGCGGCGGCGGAACCAGGCGCCGTAGGGCGGGAAGCTGTCGCTCAGTTCGCAGCCTATCGCGCGCAACTTCTTGCGCAGGCCGTTGATGTCGCCGCCGAATCCGGAAAAGTGCTCGGTGATGGACAACTCCCGCTCTACGGCCACGAACAAACGCGCGGGCTGGCCCTGTGGTTCGCGAAACCAGAAGACTTGCGCCAGTGTGACCGCTTGGCCGTAGCCTTCGTTACGGAAGACACCCAGGATCACGCTGTAGCTGCTGGTGTCGCGTAGCGCCACCGGGCGGGCGCTGCCGGTGGTCTCAACGCGCTCGCTCTTGTAGTGGCCCAGCACGTAGGATCGCAGTGATCGCTCACGCGTCTCGGCGCCCGCGGCCTTGTTGTAGGCGATGCGTTGCGCTGGCACCAGCAGCGTGGTGACGGCATCGACCAGGGTGGATTTGCCCGAACCGATGTCGCCAGTGAGCAGGCCGTTACGCCCATCGAGTTCATAGCGCCAGACGCGCCGGTCGAATGTGCCCCAGTTCAGAACTTCCAGCCGCTGCAGGCGAAAGCCGACGCGGCTGTCGTCGGCCACGAAATCGAGCTCCTGTGGCGAAAAATCGTTCATCGACCGGCATCCTTGTCGCGATCGGCACCTGACAATGCGGTGCGATAGCCCTCCAGGCGCGCATCGAAGTCGGCCAGCCACTGTGCATCGACGAACGCCTTGAGGATGCGCCGCACCTCGTAGCGAGGTGCCTGCTGAGCTGCGCCGGCAGCGGGCTTGAGCTTGCGCAGATAACCCAGTTCCACCACCTTGGTGATGGTCGAATCCACTTGGTCGATAAGGCGCGCCTCGTTGGTGCCGTCCGGCAGGAACACACGCATCAATTCGGCGATCTCCTCGCGTGACAGCACCAGCCGGGTATCGCCGCCGCTGGCGTCGGCTTCGGCCATGCGCTTGCGCAGCAAGGCCAGCATCAGGCTGACCGGGTAGGACAGCGGCCGTCGCGCGATCAGGCGTGGCGGACGAGGTGTGGCGTCCGCATGCTCCGGCTCCGGCTGGCTTTTGAAGAAGGCGTACCCCTCGGCTTCGTCCAGTACCAGATCCAGCAACAACACCGCCGCCTGCTCCCGCACCCGCGCTTGCAGGCTCAACAGGCTGGCCCATAGGCGCTCGTCGTCCTGACGGTACAACACGCCCTTGAGCAAATGCACCATCAGTTGCGAGAGTTCCGCTACAACGGGCGGGCGCGACTCAATGCCGCCTTCTGGATCATCCTGGTGCATATCGTTCATGGGTCTCCGCTCTATCCGTCGCAGCTTGCATTCAACGCGTAAAAATCACGCGGGGCATTCGCGCCCGCCGTCGTACCGTTGAGCCAGGCGCGTCCTGCACGGCCCATTCGATGATCTCCTGCACATCGTCATCCACCGTGGCTCTGAGGCCATCCAGCCCGCGGCTGCCTGCGTGGGCCAGTTCCAGCCAGGTGACCAGTTCGGCCAATCCCTGTTGCAGCGGCTGCGTCTCCAGCAGCGCGCGCAAGCTGATCTGCGACTGCTGGCGCAATGCCTGCCGCAAGGCCTCACGCAGGCGGGTCTTGTCCACCACGTGCTGGTCGAACAGGCGTGTGGTGTCGATGTCGTCGTCTTCGCCGGATTCAAGTATCAGTTCCGCCAGGCGTGGCTTGGCATGGAGCGCAAACAGGGGGCGTTCCTGCGGCAAGGCGATGTCCGCGCCCATCTCGTCGAGGAGCATCACTTCGCCGGTCGGTGGCATGTCGCGCAAGGCCAGCGCCTTGGTCTCGATGTTGCGCAACAGTTCGAGGATGCGACGGTTTTCCTGAAAGGCCCGGTCATCCAGGAAGCGGCGCAGTTGTTGCGACAACTGCGCCACCATGCGTTGGGTATGTTCGCCCGCTTCCAGCCAATCGTGGTGCACCCGGCGGGTGCGCGGCTCCGGCTTGAGCGCAGCCACGGCGGGCAGGTCGAGGATCTGGTCGAGCCGTGTGGACAGTTCTTCCTGGCGACGGCTGGACATCAGGAAATCCCAGAATGCACGGAAGCTGCGCCCCTGGTCGGAATCTCCGATGGCATCGCGCTCGCCCATGACTTCGTCGAGCAAAGCCCCCTTGCTGCCGTCCCACAACGCGATTTTCTCGCGGACGCTGCGGTCGAGCTGGCGGAAATTGTGCTCCACCTGACGGAAGTCGCTCAGCAGTTCGCGCGCCAGTTGCTGAAATTGCAGGAAGCGATCCTTGATGGCCGTGTCATCCATGAGCGGCACATCGCCGGACAGGACGCGTCCGATCTCGGCATCGATCTCGTCGCGCTTGCGACGAAGTTCCTCCAGGCGCCTGGCTGGATCAGCCTGGCTTCCGGTGCTGATCTGCTCCAGCAGCGCGAACAAGGTCAGCAGGCGCGATTCGGTACCGACGAAAGGCCGCTCGGTCAGCGACACCAGCCAGGCGATGGCCTTTTCCGTGGCAGGGGTAAGGTCGAACTGGGCCTCGTCGGTGCCGGGCTTGTAGAACTTGCGCAGCCAGCCCTTGTCTGGCGCGCACCAGTCATTCAGATATTCGGTTGCGGTTTTCGGATACACCTCGACACCGAGCTGTTCGCGCAGCGCAAACAGCTCGTCTTCCAGCATTTCGGCCAGATCCGCTTCGCTCGTCAGCCGCACGTTCGGTGCAACGAACACCCGGTATAGGAAGCTTGCTACCAATGGCGCATGTGGCGAGGCTAGCAATCGCCATGCAGGATGCCGATCGCGGTATGTGGTGAGTGTGAGGTGGTCGAGTGCCATGATGGGCTGCCTTATCCGAGCCGTTCGTTGACAACGACGTCTCGATCCGAATGCACGGATCGGCTTGCCCGGAAAGCGCGAATCATGGCGGCGTGGTCACTCATGCGAAACCGCCTCCAGGTAAGGACGCATTACATTTGCGACCCGGCAGACCTTGGCATGGCGCCATAGGTCATCGGCTGAAGCCTTGCGTGTCTTCCAGGCAGCCTTCAGCGCCTCAATGGCCACGTCCAGGCCGATCTGGTTGCGGTGCTTGAAGCAGTCCGCCACGGTTTTGGCGGCACTGTAGATCCGCAGTCTGGCGCCATCGCGTTCGTGCTCATCAATGCCCAAGGCATAGGCATCACCCGCCATCTGCACCATCTTGATCGGCGGGTGCTCGATACGTGGGGTGTGGCTGCCACGAGGCATGGCAATCCAGACCTGGCGAGGCAGTTGCGTGGTCAGTTCGTGGAACTGGAGTGCCGTCAGCAAGCAGAACACGGCTTTGGGAACCTTGACTGCAATCGTGGCGAGGTCCTCCTTCTCGGACATGGGGTTGCCTGGCAAACGGTAGAGGCCGCGCCCGACACGCTCCAACTGTCCGGAAGTGGACAGACGTGTCAGCACCACCCGCGGCACGCCGATGGTGTCCAAGTCGCGGGTGCGCAGGAAGCCCTGCTTGTGGAGCAGGGCAAGAGCGCGCTGGGCATGTGAGGATCTTTCCATTGCCCCAAAGATGTTCCTTGATTTCGTTGATTTTATACATCAAACGATAGAATGAAACACGTCTGCCTGGAGCGCGCGTTGATGACTGACCGTGAATGTCAGCAGACAAATGCGGATAGGATCTGGTTGCCGACGCGGTACGTCCGGTACATAATCTGGCCTAATTCCGTAGCGTCAACGGAAGAAATTCGTTATCAATCAACGGGTTGAGTGCGGCGTGATGTTCCCATCGCCCGCTCCACTTCGGCTTTCCAGGGCGTTCCAAGGGCGCCCACGGAGTGTTGTAAGTCATTGTCACGGTTCGCCAGGCCAAGGCGACCAGCAAGCCGTATACCCTGGCCGACACAGACGGCCTTTCCCTCTTTGTTTCAGCCACCGGTGCAAAGGCGTGGCACTTCCGCTTCTCGTGGGGCGGCAAGCGCCACCGCATGTCCTTCGGCACGTATCCAGCCTGTGACTTGCCAGGTGTTCATTGCCACCTCGCATTGACACGCGGTCTGTTTCGTAACATCATTTGTTTCATGAAAAGAGACAGCCGCTTGTCGTCTGTCCTGCATGCGCTGCTGCACATGGCCGAGCAGGATGGACCCGTTACTTCAGAAACCTTGGCGCAGTGCCTGGGGACCAACCCGGTCGTCGTTCGGCGCACGATGGGATATCTGCGGCAAGCGGGGATCGTCACCTCCGATCGAGGCCACTCAGGAGGATGGCGTATCCACGCTGACCTTGGCAGCGTCACCCTGCGTCAGTTGCATGAAGCCCTGGGAGAGCCGGCAATGTTTGCCATCGGCAACCGTAACGAGACACCGGAGTGTCTGGTCGAGCAGACAGTGAATGCCGCACTCGAAGGCACGTTTGCCGAAGCCGAGGCGCTGCTGCTCAAGCGGTTCTCGGAAATCAACCTTGCTGACCTGGCCACTGACTTTACACGCCGGCATGCGGCTGCACGACACCAAAGGAGCCAATCATGAATTACGACGTGATCGTCGTCGGCGGAAGCTACTCAGGAATGGCCGCGACCTTGCAACTGATGCGCGCACGCAGGTCCGTGCTGGTGATTGATGCGGGCCAGCGGCGCAACCGCTTCGCCAGCCATTCACACGGATTTCTCGGTCAGGATGGCGTGCCGCCAGGAGATATCGCAGCGAACGCACGACGCCAGCTTGAAGCCTATTCGACGCTGGCTTGGCTTGAAGCCCGGGTGGCAACTGTCACGGGGCAGGTGGATGAATTCACGGCCACGACGGCCGATGGCGAGTCGCACGTGGGGCGACGCATTCTGCTGGCCACGGGGGTGACCGACCAGCTTCCGGCCGTCGATGGACTCGCGGAACGCTGGGGTCAGGCCGTTTTTCACTGCCCGTATTGCCATGGTTATGAACTCGGACAAGGCCGCATCGGCATCGTCGGCGCCAGTCCGATGTCCATCCATCAGGCTGAGTTGCTCACTGATTGGGGGGATGTCGCCTTGCTCGTCAACGGTGCACTGGAACTGAGTCAAGAGACCAGGTCCAATTTGGAACGCCGAGGCGTGGTAATCGAAGAGACTCCCATCGCCAGGATCGAGGGACATGCCGACGTCATGATGGTTGACGGACGGCGGCTGCGCTTTGCGGGCCTGTTTACCGCAACGCGAACATCTCCCTCCAGTTCGCTGGCCAAGGCGATGGGCTGCACGCTTGAAGAGACGCCCATGGGCATCCAGGTTCGCACCGATGCCGAGAGCAAGACCTCGGTGCCTGGCGTATTTGCCTGCGGCGATGTCGCGCGGGCACCGCATTCGGTGTCGCTGGCCGTGGGCAACGGTGCCATGACGGGCGCCCAGATTCACCGATCACTGCTTTGGCCCGAGAGCATCGAGCCAGCGCAAGCGGAAGGCCGCGCTCGATGACATCGTTCTCCGACCCGACGGCTGTATCGGGTTATGCGGAAAGAACCGCGAGGATCGTACCGGGCCTTCGCGACCTGCACCGGATGGCGGGCGTGCTGCTGGCCGAACGCGCGCCGGCCAACTCGCGCATCCTGGTGCTCGGCGCCGGCGGTGGGCTGGAGTTGAAGGCCTTCGCCGAAATGCAGCCTGGCTGGCACTTCGACGGCGTCGACCCCTCCTCAGAGATGCTCGAACTCGCCCGCACGACCCTGGGCCCGATGGCGCCTCACGTGCGCTTGCACGAAGGCTATATCGGCACCGCCCCCGAAGGGCCGTTCGATGGCGCGATCTGCCTGCTGACACTGCATTTCCTGCCGCCAGCCGAGCGCCTGAAGACGCTGCAGCAAATACACCTGCGACTCAAGTCCGGTGCGCCCCTTGTCGTCGCGCATCACAGTTATCCCAGCGAAGATCCCGTTCGGGACAGATGGCTCTCGCGCAACGCGGCGTTCGCGGCTGCTTCCGGCGTACCTGTGCGTCAAGCCGAAGGCAGCATCGCGGCGATCAAGGAACGGCTGCCCGTGCTTTCGCCCGCGCAGGATGTCGATCTGCTCCGCGAGGCTGGATTCACGGACATCGACCTTTTCTATTGCGTGTTCACCTTCAAGGGTTGGGTCGCCCATCGAGCATGAAGGGGTATCGAAGATGCAAGACATAGGGTCGGCAGGTGCGCTACATCCCCCGAACAGAGCCGCTCGCAATGGCGCGGCGCGGTCGCCAGGACTGCAAGGGGCAGGCATGGTTTGGGTTGACTGCCATCTATTTTTGAGTTCAAATATGAACGCTTATCTGGAAAATAAGCTCATATTTGAGGCTATAAAAGATGTCTTCTTCCGCGCAAAAGCGCTCTGGTGCGCAAGTGGCGATGCCGCAGCCTGTTGCGCGTGCGCTACGCCGCCTGGGGCAGGACATCTCGGCGGCGCGGCGCATGCGCCGCCTGAGCCAGGAAGACCTTGCTCAGCGCATCGGCACGTCCTTGAGCACCGTCAGGCGCATGGAAGATGGCTATCCCGGGACCGCGCTGCACACCTTCCTGCGCGCGCTGCACGTGCTGGGCCGGCTCGATGACCTGGTCCAGGCGATGACCCTGGAGAACGATGCGCTCGGCATGGAGCTGGTGCGGGAGCAACTGCCGCAGCGGGTGCGCACCTCTGCCGGCAGGAAGCGGCAGGCAGCATCCGTCGTTGACAAAGGCGATGCGCCCGCGCCTGCCGATGACTTGGAGGGCTTCTGATGGCAACGCCTGGGCCCACACGACGTCCGGATCTCGAAGTCCACCTGGGGGCGAGTGGCTTGGTCGTGGGGCGCCTGCATCTTGGCAGCGGCCGGCGCAGCGCGTTCAGCTACGACGAAGGCTGGCTGCGGGATGCCCGGTTCTTCACGCTGTCGCCCGATCTCCAGCCGGTGGCCGGCGTGCAGCATCCCCGGCAGGTGTTCTTCCTCGCGCTGGAGGACACCGCGCCCGACGCCTGGGGCGAGCGTGTGATCCGACGCGCCCATGCGAAGCTGCGACAGGAAGACCGCGACACGCCTGTACTGGACCCGGTGGACTTCGTGATGTGGGTGGATGACGAGGCGCGCGTCGGCGCGCTGCGCCTGTTCGATCCGCAATCTGGCGCCTACCTGCGCGCCGGAGGAGCGAACCGGCAGGTCCCGCCCCTGGTGGAACTGGAGAAGGTGCTCCACGCGGCCCACGCCCTGGAAGACGGAACGGAAAGCGCGCAGGACCTACGCTACCTGCTCGGGCAAGGCACGTCACTGGGTGGTGCCAGGCCGAAGTCCACGGTGCGGGACACCGATGGACGCTTGGCGGTCGGCAAGTTTCCCAGCCAGGCGGATCGGCGCGATGTGATCCGGGGCGAAGTGCTGGCCATGCAACTGGCGGCGAAGGCCGGCATCCGCGTGGCGCCGGCCCGCGTGGAAGTGATCGGCGGCACGGCGGTCGCCGTCATCTGGCGTTTCGACCGCACCGACGATGGCGGCCGCATCCCTTACGTGTCGGCCGCAACGATGCTCCAGTCCGATGGCCGCGATGCGACGCATGCCTACACCGAACTGGTGGATGTGCTGCTTCAGTCGGGCGCCGATCCGATCGCCGACATCCACGAGCTGTGGCGGCGGCTGGTCTTCAACTTCCTGATCTGCAATACCGACGACCACCTGCGTAACACCGGCTTCCTGTACGACGCGCGCCAGCGCGGCTGGCGCCTGTCGCCGGCCTTCGACCTGAACCCGATGCCGGGCGACCGGCGCGAGAGCAAGACCTGGTTGACCGAGGACACCGGCGTCATCGACAGCCGTGACATGCTGATGGCCGCCGCGTCGTATTTCAGGCTGGATGCCGCGCAAGCGCAGGCGATCTGGAGCGAAGTGGCCCAGGCCGTGGCGGGCTGGCGTGCATTGGCCCGGGGATTGGGCATGCGGGGAACCGACCTGACGGATTTTGCGCCTGCATTCGTCTGGTATGACTCATCGTGACTATGTCAGCTCCTTGCGCAAACATCAACCGTCCGTCAGAACCGGCGTGTTCCGGTACCGCTCGGGATACGTCCTGGCCAGATTTTCCACCTTGGGCTGGTCGTTGATCACGATGTAGGAACTGTAGGGGTGATGGACCAGATAGTCCTGATGATAGCGTTCGGCCGCGTAGAAGCCGCGCAGGGGCTCGATCGTCGTCGCCAGGGGGCGGGCATAGGCGCCTGACTTGTTCAACTGGGCGATATAGGCTTCGGCGATGCGCCGTTGGGCGTCGTCGGCCACGAAAATGGTCGAACGGTACTGCGTGCCGACGTCCGGGCCCTGCCGATCGAGCTGGGTGGGATCGTGGGCCACCGAGAAATAGATCTGCAGCAGCTGTCCATAGGTGATGCGCCTGGGATCGTAGGTGATCCGCACGGCCTCGGCGTGGCCCGTGCGCCCGGTGCCGACGCTGTCGTAGCGGGCCGTACCGGCGCTGCCCCCGGCGTAGCCCGACAGGGCCTGGGTGACGCCATCCACGTGCTGGAAGACCGCCTGCATGCCCCAGAAGCACCCGCCTGCCAGGACGGCGGTGGCGGTGCCGGCCCCGTCGGCCCGCAGGTCGGTCGCGGGCGGCGGAATATGAAAGACGGCCTCGGCGGCGCGGCCCGGGGTCTGGACCGCGAACCAGGCGCAGCCGGCCATCAGGACGGCCCCCGCCAGCTTGAACCCGGCGTGGCGGAAGGGAGGGGCGGGCTTGCCGGCCTGGGGGATGGATGTCGATTTCATGAGGTGCTCCACAATGCGTGGCCAAGGCGCCCGGACGAGCGCCCGGCCCAGGCCGACGGACGATTATTGCTTCATGCCGTCATGCGACATGCCGCCCTTCTTCATGCCATCCTTGGACATGGAATCCTTGGCCATGCCGTCCTTGCTCATGTGGCCTTTCGACATGCCGTCCTTGGTCATCCCGTCCTTCCGCATGGCGTCCTTGGACATGCCCCCCTTGGACATCGAACTCTTGGCCATGCCATCCTTGGCCATGTCGTCCTTGTGCATGCCGCTCGCGGCATAGGCGCCGCCGGCGGCCAGGGCCAGACACATTGAAACAGCGTAGATCGTGGTCTTTTTCATGGTGAAAGCTCCAGTGGGTCGCGGCATCGCCGCGGGAGTGGGTGAAAATGCCTTGGGGATGAACGAACCCTAGGGCCTGTTCACACTCATCAAGGGGATCGCGTTGGGCCTGGGCGCTGTCGAGCGCAAGGCGTGCACCGCAGCAAGACTCAATGTCTTGCGAGGATGGACAACGCAGCGGGCGGCGGCGCTCAGGCCCAACCCTGTGGGAAGGCATGAAAAATCCGCCTGCCCTGCGTTGCCCGTCTTGCGCGTATTGACATACGCGCTGCGCCAGGCGCCTTGTTCAGCCAGATTTTTCATGTCTTCGCGACCCCTTGATGAGTGTGAACAGGCCCTAGCTGCCACCGAACCAGTTGTAGCCCTGGTCTTCCCAGTACCCGCCAGGGAACGCGTTGGTCACGAAAACGGCCTGGATGTGCTTGGGGTTCTTGTAGCCAAGCTTGGTGGGCATGCGCAGCTTCATGGGGAATCCGTATTCGGGCGGCAGCGGCTGGCCGTCGTAGCTCAGCGCCAGCAAGGTCTGCGGGTGCAGCGCGGTGGGCATGTCGATGCTGGTGTAGTAGTCGTCGGCGCATTTGAAGCCCACGTACTTGGCCCGCAGGTCCGCGCCGATGCGCCGCAGGAAATCCGAGAACCGCACGCCGCCCCATTTGCCGATGGCGCTCCAGCCTTCGACGCAGATGTGGCGCGTGACCTGATCGACCTGCGCCATCGCCCGCAGCTGGTGCAGGCGCCAGGGCCGTTTGTCGGCCACCAGGCCGCCCAGTTCCAGCCGGTAGCCGGCCTCGTCCACATGCGGCACATCCTCGATGCCGTAGTAGGCGTTGAACGGAAACGGGCGCGTGATCATCGATTCGGGATAGGTGGGCGCAAGCTGGCCGGGGTCGAAAATCCAGCCCTGGACCCGGTCGTTGAAGCGGGACACGGCGCCCAGCGTCTGTTCGACGTGCTGGTCGTCGCTCAGGCTGCAGCCCGACAGCAGCGCCAGTCCGCCCAGCGTCAGCGTGCGCCCCAGGAACGCGCGGCGGCCGGGGTCTGCGATGCGCGGGGCCAGCAGCGCGCGGGCTTCTTTCAGGATGGCCGGGGCGTCCAGGCCGGGCAGGGCGGGGCGTTTGCGCAGGGGCATGGCGTGTCCTTCCTATTTGCCGCGAATCATGGCCGACAAGGTGCGCGGCACCAGGGCCACCATCAGCACATGGACCGCCACGAATGCGGTCAGCAGCGCCATGGCGGTGAAGTGCACATAGCGCGCCGCCTCGTAGCCGCCCAGCAGCGTGCGCAGCGTCTCGAACTGCACGGATTTCCAGAGCACCAGACCGGACAGCACCAGCACGGCGATGTCGAGCATGGCGAACAGATAGGCCAGCCGCTGCACGGCGTTGTATCGCCGCGGATCCGAGTGCGACAGGCGGCCGCGCAGCGCGGCGCCCAGATCGCTCGCGATGCCGCGCGGCGACAGCGGAAAGAACCGCCGCGCCAGCCGGCCGCTGCCCAGGTTCATGCCCAGGTAGAACAGGCCGTTGCCGGCCAGCAGCCACATGCCTGCGAAATGCCACTGCAGCGCGCCGCCCAGCCAGCCGCCGAGCGTGATGCCGGCCGGGAAGCTGAAGCCGAACAGCGGCGATGCGTCATAGATGCGCCAGCCGCTGGTGACCATGATCACGACGGCCAGCGCGTTGAGCCAGTGCGTGATGCGCAGCCAGGCGGGATGGATGGCGCCGTTGGCGGCCGCGTCGTCCGCCTGCGGGTGAGGATGGGAGAGAGTAGCCATGCGGCATTCTTGTCCGCGCCGCATGACGAAGTCCTCACGCAAACTTAAATTAAATGTGATAACTGGCGCGCCGCAATTGGCGACAATAGCGGGTACCACCCGCCCGTTCAGCCATGGCCATGCCCAAACGTATCCTGATCGTCGAAGACGATGCGCACATCGCGGAGCTGCTGCACCTGCATCTGCGCGACGAAGGCTATGCGATCACTCATGCGGCCGACGGCGAAGCCGGCCTGCGCCATCTGGAAAGCGGCCGTTGGGATGCGCTGGTGCTGGATCTGATGCTGCCGGGCATCGACGGCCTGGAAATCTGCAGGCGCGCCCGCGCGATGGCCTACTACACCCCCATCATCATCACCAGCGCGCGGTCCAGTGAGGTGCATCGCATCCTGGGGCTGGAACTGGGGGCCGACGATTACCTGGCCAAGCCGTTCTCGATGCTGGAACTGGTGGCGCGCGTCAAGGCGCTGCTGCGGCGCGTCGACGCGCTCGCGCAGGATGCCCGGCTGGATGCCGGGCGGCTGGACGTGTCGGGCCTGTCCATCGATCCGGTGGCGCGCGACGCGACCATTCGCGGCCGGTCCCTGGATCTGACGCCGCGCGAATTCGATCTGCTGTATTTCTTTGCCGGCCACCCGGGCAAGGTGTTTTCGCGCATGGAACTGCTGAACCAGGTCTGGGGCTACCGGCACGAAGGCTACGAGCATACGGTGAACACCCACATCAATCGCTTGCGCGCCAAGATCGAGGCGGATCCGTCCGCGCCGGGCCTCATCCTGACGGTGTGGGGCCGCGGCTACAAATTCGCCGCGGCGGCTCCTGGAGAAGCCGGATGAAGCACCTGACCCTGACCCAGCGCCTCTTGGCCGCGTTCGCGCTGTTGCTGCTGGCCTGTTGCGGCGCCTCGGCCTGGCTGTACATGGCGGCCAACGCACGCTATCAGCAGGAAGTCGTGCAGCAACTGTCCAGCGGGTTGGCCGCGCACATCGCCGGCAGCCGCCCGCTGATGGATGCCGGCGGCTGGAAGCCGGCGTCGGTGCGCGCCCTGTTCGATCAGCTCATGGCCGTGAATCCGGCGGTCGAGGTCTATCTGCTGGGCAACGACGGCCATATCGAGGCCGACGCGGCGCCGGCCGGCCACGTCAAGCTGGACCGGGTCGACCTGGAACCCGTGCGCCGTTTTCTGGCCGGTGACGCTTTGCCCATTCTGGGCTCCGATCCGCGCAATGCCGGTGCGCGCAAGGTATTCAGCGCGGCGCCGATCCGGATCGATGGGCGGGATCTCGGCTATGTGTATGTGGTGCTGCAGGGCGAAACGCATGACGCCCTGGCCTCCATGGTCTCCGCCAGCGCGGTCCTGCGCGCCACGCTATGGTCGATCGCCCTGGTGGCCCTGCTGGGATTGGTGGCGGGGCTGGTGGCGTTCGCGCTGATCACGCGGCCGTTGCGCGCATTCACGCAGGCGGTGCGCAATTTCGACGGAGAGGGCGCCGCCGCCGCGGCGCTGTACCGGCCCGAGGACGAGGGACGCGGCGACGAGATCGCGGTGCTGCGGCGCACGTTCGCGCAGATGGGGCGGCGGATCACCGACCAGTGGCGCGAACTGACCCGGCAGGATCAGCAGCGGCGCGACCTGGTCGCGAATATCTCGCACGATCTGCGCACGCCCCTGACATCGCTGCACGGCTATCTGGAAACCTTGCGCCTGAAGGACGAGTCCCTGTCCCCCGACGAACGGCGGCGGTACCTGGACATCGCGTTGGGGCAAAGCGGAAAGGTCGGCCGGCTGGCGCAGGAGCTGTTCGAACTGGCGCGTCTCGAATCCGGCCTGGTGCAGCCCGAGCTCGACACGTTCTCCTTGCCGGAACTGGTCCAGGATGTGATGCAGAAATTCGAACTGGCCGCGGAGGCGCGCGGCCAGCGACTGAGCACGGATTTCCCCCGGGGCCTGCCTTCCGTGCGTGCCGATCTGGGCATGATCGAACGGGTGCTGACCAATCTGCTGGACAACGCGATTCGGCATAGTCCGCCGGGCACCCGGATCCAGGTCCGGCTGGGCAGCGCGGGCCGTGCGGTGGAAGTGCGCGTCAGCGATACCGGTCCGGGCATTCCGGCCGAACTGCGCGCGGGACTGTTCACGCGGGCGTCGGCTCTGCGTCAGCCCCGCAGCGAGGGCGGAGGGCTGGGATTGGTGATCGTGCAGCGGATCCTGCAGCTGCACCGCAGCGAAGTCCGTTTGCTCGATGAACAGGGGCAGGGCGCGGTGTTCCGGTTCGACTTGCCGGCGGCATGATGCGTGTGCCCGGGGACGGGCCGGCGTCGTGTCGTTTCACAACCCATCCTCCACCATCCGCAGCAGCCGCAGGCCGAGCGCCGTGCGCACGTCCGGCGGTGCGTGGCGCAACGGGCCGTCGATGATGAGCAGCGCCAGGCCATGGACCGAGGACCAGGCCAGGAACTCTGCGCCCGGCCGCCGGTCCGCGGGCAACACGCCGGCTTGCGCCAGGGTGTCGAGCGCATGGCTCAATAGCTCGAACGGATTCAGTCCCTTGTCGGCTGTGTGCGCGGGATTCGGCGGCACCTCGACATCGAAGGCGCCGAACGCGAAAGCGGTGCGAAACCATCCGGTTTCCGCCTGCGCGAAGCCCAGGTAGCCGCGTCCCACGGCGGCCAGCATGGCGCGGGCGCGTTCGATCGGATCCGGCAACGCCTCGGCCGGGCGCAATTCCGCCTCGATGGCGCGCGCCAGCGCGCCCAGGGACGCGGCGCGCACGGCCTCGAACAGCGCCTGGCGATTGGCGAAATGGCGATACGCCGCGTTCGGCGCCACTCCGGCCCGCCGCGTGGCTTCGCGCAAGACCACCGCCTGAGGACCGCCTTCGCGCGCCAGCGCCAGGCCCGCCTCGATCAGGGCGGCGCGCAGGTCGCCATGGCGATACGTCTTGCGCGGCCTGGGGGCTACGGACGAGGGCGGACGGTCGGTTTTCGGAGGCATCGTTTACAAACACGCACATTTTGAATGTGGACGCTGTTCATTTTAGACCTCAATATATGTGAACGGTGTCCACAATGAGCGGCATCGGAGCATCGAATTTCCGCATATTTACCCACATCAGGAGACATCCATGCAATTCGTGCCCTATCTGAACTTCGACGGCGACGCCGCCGAGGCCATGGCATTCTATGCGGAGCTGTTCGGCGGCCGCATCGTGTACCAGTCCACCTTCGGCGAAATGCCGCCCATGGAAGGCATGCCGCCGCTGCCGGAGGCCGCCAAGGGCCGTCTCATGCACGCCCACCTGCAGGCGGGGGCGCAGTCCATCATGGCCTCGGACACGATGCCGGCGATGCCGGGGCAGGCGGACGCAGCCTGCGCGGGCGGCTATCGGAAGCCTCAGGGCATGTGGGTCGCCATCCAGGTGGACGGCACGGCCGAGGGGCGGCGCGTGTTCGACGGCCTGGCCAGGGACGGCCAGGTGGCCATGCCGTTCCAGGCCACGTTCTGGTCGGCCGGTTTCGGGATGGTGACCGACCGCTTCGGCACGCCCTGGATGGTCAACGTTCCCGGCGCGGCCTGAAGGAGGGCGCCTGTTTTTCACCTGCGGAGAAAACGCATGAGCCCTTCCTATCGCTGGGTCATCGTCGCGGCCGGGGGCCTGCTGGGCTGCATCGCCATGGGCGCCATGTTCTCGTTGCCGGTTTTCCTGCGGCCGATGGCGCGGGATACGGGCTGGTCCGTCACGGGCATCTCCGCCGCGATGACCATCGCTTTCCTCGCCATGGGCGTGGCGAGCCTGGGGTGGGGTGGCCTGTCCGACCGCTACGGGACGCGGCCGGTCGTGCTGGGGGGATCGATGGTGCTGGCGGGCAGTCTGGCGATCGCCAGCCAGGCGTCGTCCCTGGGCGAATTCCAGTGCGCGTTCGGCCTGCTGGTCGGGGGCGCGACGGCGCCGATCTTTGCACCGATGATGGCGTGCGTCACCGGCTGGTTCGACACGCGGCGCAGCCTGGCGGTCTCGCTGGTCTCCGCCGGCATGGGCATGGCGCCCATGACGATGGCCCCGCTTGCGGGCTGGCTGGTCGAAGCGCATGGCTGGCGGACCGCCATGCTGGCGATCGCCGGGATCGTGGCGGCGCTGATGATCCCGGCCTCGCTGCTGGTGCGCCGGCCGCCTGCGCTGGAGGCCGGACCTGTCGGCGAGGCCTTGGGGGCCGGACCGGTGGACATGACGGTCCATCAGGCCGTGCGTTCGCGGCCGTTCATCCTGCTGATGGCGGCGAATTTCTTCTGCTGCGCGACGCATTCGGGCCCGATCTTCCATACGGTGAGCTATGCCATGACGTGCGGCATTCCGACGATCGCGGCGGTGTCGATCTACAGCGTCGAGGGGCTGGCAGGCATGTTCGGCCGCCTTGGTTTCGGCCTGGCGGGCGACCGGTTCGGCGCGCATCGGCTGCTGGTCCTTGGCCTGCTGGCGCAGGCCCTGGCCGTGCTGGCCTACGTATCCGTCAGCCGGCTCGGCGGCTTTTATGCCGTGGCGTCGGTGACTGGTTTCATCTATGCCGGGACGATGCCGCTTTATGCCGTGCTCATCCGCGAGAATTTCCCGCTGGGCATGATGGGGACGCTGATCGGCGCGTCGGCGATGGCGGGCAGCCTCGGCATGTCCACGGGGCCCCTGCTGGGCGGCTGGATCTACGATCGGCTGGGCAGTTATGCGCCGATGTACGTGGGCTCGGCCGGCCTGGGCCTGGTGGCGATGCTGATCCTGCTGGCGTTTCGGCCGTTTCCCGGCAGAGGAGACGCCCTGGCGCGCGCCGGCTAGCTGCCCGCGGATCGATCCTTGCCGTTGCGGTACCCTTGAGCCTGTTCCAATGCTCGTACGACCTGCATGCAAGGCGATCTTTTCGGAGAGGCGGTTCCCTGGACGCCGGCTGAACCGCCGACCCAGGCGGCGTCTCCCGCGAACCCGGCATCTTCCACCCGACGGCGGACGGCCAGGGTGCGTATCGCGCCCGTCGCGGAAGACTGGCGCGCGCTGGCGCGGCGGTTGCCCGCGTCGCTGCGTTTCGGGGTCTCCACCTGGTCCTACCCGGGCTGGGAAGGCCTGGTCTGGGATGGTGAATACGATCCGGGCACACTGTCGAAACACGGGCTGGGGGCCTACCATCAACACCCGCTGCTGCGCACGGTGTGTGTGGACCGCACCTTCTGGCGCCCGCTGACGGCGGGCCAGTATGCCGCTTATGCGGCGCAGGTCGACGAGGGCTTCCGCTTCGTCGTCAAATGTCCGGCCCTCGTCACCGACGCCCAGGTGCGCGGCGACGAGGGCAAGGCGCTCAAGCCCAATCCGGATTTTCTCGATCCGCGCCTGGCCGTCGAGCATTTCGTGCGGCCGACGCTCGCGGGCCTGGGCGCCAAGCTTGGCGTGCTCGTTTTCCAGCTGAGTCCGTTGTCCCTGGGCTGGCTCGGGCGTCCCGCGCCGCTGCTGGACAGGTTGAGCCTGATGCTGGCCGCCGTCCGGCAGGCCCTGGACGGGCATCCCGCCGTGATCGTCGCCGTGGAGGTCCGGGATCCGGAACTGCTGGGCCAGGCGCTGGTGGACACGCTCAAGGCGCATGGCGCCACGTTCTGCCTGGGCCTGCATGGCAAGATGCCGCCGATCGAGGCGCAGTTGCCCATGCTGCGCGCATTGTGGCCGGGTCCGCTGGTCTGCCGGTGGAGCCTGAACCGCGTCTTCGGCGCGTACGGCTACGCCGATGCGCAGAGGCAGCATGCGCCGTTCGATGCCATCCGCAGCGAAGACTTCCACACCCGCGTCGAGCTCGCGCGCGCCATTCGCGGTATCGCGGGCGCGGGCCAGCCGGCCTATGTGACCGTGAGCAACGACGCCGAGGGCTGCGCGCCGCTGTCCATCCAGAGGCTGGCCCTGGCCGTGGCGGAGTAGGGGCCGCCGGCCGTTTCGGCGCCGATCCTCGCGCTTGCGACGCCGTCCGGCCCTACCCGCCGAATCCCAGCGCGATCGCCAGTCCGCCGCCGATCACGCCCAGGACGGCCACGCCCAGCGCCAGGACGGCCAGTTCGGATCGCCGGAACGACCGGCTGACCATGGCCAGGGACGGCAGGCTGACCGGCGGCAGGGTCACCAGTAGCGCGGCCGCCGGCCCCACCCCCACGCCCAGCGCCAGCAGGGCCTGGACGATGGGGACTTCGCCCGCGGTCGGGATGACGAACAGGGTGCCGACCAGCGCGGCGCCCACGATCCACGGCAGGCCATTGTCGATGCTGAAGTCCAGCACGGGAAACAGCCAGGCGCGGGCGGCGCCCAGCAGCAGCACCAGGACCAGGTATTCGGGCAGCAGCCGCAGCGCCATGCCGGCGAAGGCCCGGGCCCAGCGCCGCAGCACCTGGGCCGGCTGGAAATACGCGGGGTCGGTTTCAAGACCGGCGGCCGGGGCGTCCGTGGCCGGCGCGCAGTCCGCCCGGCTCATGCGGTTCAGCGCCCAGCCCAGGCCCAGCACCATCGCCAGGCCCAGCGCGAGGCGCAGGCCGGCCCAGTGCCAGCCCAGGACGAAGCCCATGAAGACCAGGGTGGCCGGGTTGAGCATGGTGTTGCCCAGCCAGTAGGCGGCCGTGTTGCCCGGCGCGGCGCGGCAGTGGCGCAGCCCGGTGATCACGGGGGCGGCGCAGCAGGTGCACATCATGCTGGGGATGGACAGCAGGCCGCCCGTCACGACGCCGCCGGCGTCCGGACGGCCCAGCCAGCGCTCGATCCAGCGCGGCGGCAGCAGCGTCTGGATGGCGGAGCCCAGCAGCAGCCCCAGCAGCAGGGCCTTCCAGATGGCCAGCCCGTAGGCCTTCGCGTAGTCGAGCGCGGCGTGCAGCGAGGGCGCGGGCGGCGCGTCCCGGCCCCCCGTCAGGATTGAGGCGCCGATGGAATGGGTCTGGGCGGCCGTGAAGGCGCGGTCGTAGTACGGCGACCATTTCACGTAGAACAGGCCGGCCAGGGCGATCAGCGCCACCAGGGCGATGCCCCAGGCGGGATGGCGGGCGGGGGAGGACGGGCTCAACGCGTCCTCCGCGTGGGAAGACGGCGGACGGACGGTGTGGATAGGCGGATCATGGGAGCGGTCGGGGCGGTGCGAAGCTGGAATCATAAACCAGGGACCCTCATCGATGCGGCATCGGATGGTGCATTCCCGGATCCGCTTCTACAATCGTTCAAACCGCGATCTTTCAGGTCGCACACTTTGTCCCTGGAGCCTTCCATGAGCCTGTCCCCGTTCCACCTGGCCATTCCCGTGTACGACCTGCCCGCCGCCCGCCGCTTCTACGGCGAGGTCTTCGGCCTGGAGGAAGGCCGTTCCAGCGCGCAGTGGGTGGACTTCAACTTCTACGGCCATCAACTGGTGATCCACGAGCATCCCCGGACGGCGTCCCAGGAAAGCGTCCACACCAATCCGGTGGATGGTCACGACGTGCCGGTGCCGCACTTCGGCATCGTCCTGGAATGGGACCAGTGGGAAGCCCTGGCCGAACGCCTGAAGTCCTTCGGCACGAAGTTCGTCATCGAACCCTACGTCCGCTTCAAGGGCCAGGTGGGCGAACAGGCCACCATGTTCCTGCTCGACCCCTGTGGCAACGCCCTGGAGTTCAAGGCGTTCAAGGACCTGGGCCAGCTGTTCGCCAAATAGGCGGCGGTCCGGACCGCCGCCGGTCCCGCGCGACCCGGACGATCCGGACACGCGCGGGTCGTCCGCGCTTTGACTCCGGGCCGGGGTCGGTGTCAATATCCCGGCCATGCCCAGATTCCTGCACACCGCCGATTGGCAGATCGGCCGCCAGTACGGCCGTTTCGCGCCCGAGGACGCCACGGTCCTGGCCGAGGCCCGTTTCGCCGCGGTCGAACGCATCGCCGCGCTGGCCGCGCGCGATCGGGTCGACGCCGTCCTGGTGGCGGGCGACGTGTTCGACGCCCAGACGGTGTCCGACCGCACCATCCGGCGCCTGTTCAATGCGCTGCGGGGCTACGAAGGCCCCTGGATCCTGATTCCCGGCAATCACGACGCCGCCCTGGCCGAAAGCGTCTGGACCCGCGCACAGCGGCTGGGCGCGGTGCCCGCGCATGCGCATCTGCTGCTGGAGCCGGGCGTGCGCGCATTTCCCGAACTGGGCTTCGCGGTGCTGGCGGCGCCCCTGACTCAGCGGCAGACGCACGGCGACCTGACCGAGTGGTTCGACGCGGCGGAGACGGCCGAAGGCCTGGCGCGCATCGGCCTGGCGCACGGCAGCGTCCGGGGCCTCCTGGCCGAGGACATCGATTCCCCCAATCCGATCGCCGCCGACCGGGCGGCGCGCGCGCGGCTGGATTACCTGGCGCTGGGCGACTGGCATGGCTTCAAGCAGGTGGACGAGCGCACCGTGTACAGCGGCACGCCGGAGCCGGAACGCTTCCGCGACAACGGCTCGGGCCGGATCGCGCGGGTGGACGTGCCGGGCCCCGGCCGGGCGCCGGCTGTGGAATCCCTGGAGATCGGCCAGTATCGCTGGCTGGCCTGGGACGAGACCCTGTCGGTCGCCTCCGACCTGGAACTGCTCGTCGGACGCCTGGGCGGCCTGCCGCCCGAGACCGTGCTGGACCTGACGCTGGGCGGAGCCATCGACCTGGCGGACGCGCGGCGCCTGGACCAGGCGCTGTCCGTGGCCCAGGGGCGCTGCCGCAGCCTGCAGGTCCATCGGGCGGGTCTGCGGCTGGAACCCACCGACGAGGACATGGCCGCCCTGCGGGCCGACGGCTACGTGGGCGAGGTGATCGCGCAACTGCGCCAACGCCAGGACGCGGCCGCCGATGGCGCGGACACGGCGCGCGAGGCGCTGGCGATCCTGGCCGGTCTGCTGAGCCAGGACGCGGGAGAGGCGTCATGAGACTCTTGCGCCTGCGGGTCGAACAACTGCGGCGTTTCCGCGAACCGGTGGAAATCCGCGATCTGGAACCCGGCATCAATCTGTTCGCCGGCCCCAATGAATCCGGCAAGAGCACGCTGGTGCGGGCGATCCGCGCGGCGTTCTTCGAGCGCTTCAAGTCCAATGGCGCAGCAGACCTGCAGCCCTGGGGCGATACGTCCGCCGCGCCCAGCGTGGAACTGGAGTTCGAATGGCAGGGCGTGCACTGGAAACTCAGCAAACGTTTTTTGAAGCAGAAACGCTGCGACCTGGAAATCGGCGCCCGGCGTTTCAACGGCGACGAGGCCGAGGAAAAACTGGCGGAATGGCTGGGCTATCAATTCCCCGGCAAGGGGCCGAGCAAGGCCCCGCACTGGGGCGTACCCGGCCTGCTGTGGATCGAGCAGGGCGAGGGCCAGGAATTGCGCGGACCGGTGGCCTACGCCGGCAACTATCTGAAATCCGCCCTGGGCGAACACTTGAGTGACATCGCCAGCAGCGCGGGGGATGCGCTGATCGCCCGGGTCGAGACCGAACGCGCCAGGCTGCTGACGTCCACGGGGCGCCCCACCGGGGAATACGCCGAGGTCCTGCGGCAGCACGAGGACGTCGGGGCGCGCCTGGCAGAGCTGGATCGGGACATCGCCGCGTATCGCCAGCAGGTGGACCGGCTGGCCGAACTGCGCCGCTTGCAAGCCGAGGATGAGGGCCGGCCCTGGGAAGCCTACCGCCGGCAGGCCGTGGACGCCCAGGCGAGACTGACCGAGGTCCAGGGCTGGCGCCAGGCCCGGGCGCGCGAGGCGCAGGATCTCGAGCATTGCGTCGCCAGTCTGCAGCACGGCCGGGATCAGCAGGCGGCCCATGCCCGCCAGCACCAGGAACTGGAACAGCGTGCCCGGGATCGGGACGCGACCAGGCTTCAGGTCACCGAATTGCAGGCCGACCGGCCGCGGATCGACGCGCGGGTCGAGCGGGCGCAGGCGGCCTACCGGATGGCCGAGGCCCGTCTGACGATGGCGCGCCAGCAAGCCAAGCGCGCCATGCTGGCGGCCGATTTACGCCGGTTGACGGCCGAACGGACCCGGCTGGCGGCCGACCTGGAACAGGCGCAAACCCTGCGGACGCGCGTGCAGGCCTTGCGCGCCCGTTTGCAGGGCATCCGGCTGGACGAGGCGGCATTGAAGCAATTGCGGTCGCTGGACCGGACGCTGGCCGAACTCGATGCGGTCCGGCAGTCCGCCGCCACACGGCTGGCCTACGATCTGCTGCCGCGGCAGCATGTCCAGGCGGGGGACGAGTCCCTGTCGGGCCGGGGCGAACGCCTGCTGCTGGAACCCGTCGCACTGGACGTGCCGGGCATCGGCCGCCTGCACATCCGGCCCGGCGGCGAGGATCTGGCCGATCTGGCCCGTCGCCGCCAGGAGACCCGAGCCCGGTTCGATGCGCTGCTGGCCGGCCTGGGGGCGGCGGACTTGCGGCAGGCCGAGGATCGGGTCGAACAGGCCCGCACCCTGCGGCAAGAGATCGAGCTGCATGAATCCCGCCTGGGCGGACTGGCGCCGCAGGGCGTGGATGCCGTGTCGAACCGGCTGGCACTGGTCGAGCAGGAGCTGCGGACCCGGGCCGAATCGCTGGCGGCGCTGCCTCGGGATCCAGCCGGGACGGTTCCCGAGGCAGGCACCGCTCAAATCAGCCCTGCGCAGGCCATCACCGAGGACGCCGCCGGACCTCTCGATGAGGCCCAGGCCGAACGCGAACTGGCCGCCGTGCGCGAAAGGCTGCAGGCCGCCGAACGTCAGGCAGCCCGGCATGCGCAGACGCTGAGCCTGGCGGAACAGGCCGGCCGCACGGCCGCGGCCGAATGGCAGCGGCTCCGGGACGCGGTCCAGGCGCCGGAGCGTCAGCGGCAGGAGCGGGAACTCATCGCCCGCCTGGCGGCGCTGCAGACACGGGAACTGGCTGTGCGGCAATTGCTGGACGCGCTGGACGCGCGGATCGCCGAGGCCCGTCCGGAAATTCTGGAGCAGGACGTGCAACGGTTCGCCCGCACCGCCGCCCAGATGGAACAGGCCGCCAAGGAGCGCCGCGAGGAAGCCATTCGGGTGCAAAGCGGGCTGGAAGCGCTGGGCGCGCATGGCCTGGAGGAACAGCGCGCCGACCTGGCCCGCGAGGCGGAATTCATCGCCCGGCGCCGCGACGAACTGCAGCGCCGGGCCGAAGCCCTGGACTTGCTGCTGGAATTATTGAGAACCGGCCGCCAGGCGCTGACCCGCCGCATCCAGGCGCCCCTGCAACGCCATCTGAACCATTATCTGCACCTGCTGTTTCCGCAGGCGCGGCTGGACGTGGACGGGGACCTGCTGCCGGAGCGGCTGGTCCGCACGGGGGCGGACGGCGCGGTGCACGAGGCGGTGGATGCCCTGAGTTTTGGCGCGCGCGAGCAGATGGGCCTGATCAGCCGCCTGGCCTACGCCGATCTGCTGCGCGAGGCGGGCCGGCCCACCCTCATTATCCTGGACGACGCCCTGGTGCATAGCGACCACGCGCGCCTGGACGGCATGAAGCGGATCCTGTTCGACGCGGCGCAGCGCCACCAGGTGCTGTTGTTCACCTGCCACCCCGACCGCTGGCGCGACCTGGGCGCGCGGGTCGTGGAGATGGGAATGCTGGGGGCGGCGTAGGCGCCGCCGCGGCCGGCGCGTCCGCGCCGCCCAGCGGGGAAACCCCCACCAGGTCGCCCTCCGGGTTCTGCGCCAGCCTTTCGCCCAGGTAGTCCAGGAAAGAGCGCAGCGCCGGCGACATGCCGCGCCGCGACAGATAGGCGGCGTGCACGATCCCGGACACCAGCGACCAGTCGGGCAGGATGCGCTCGAGCCGTCCCTGGGCGATGTCCTCGTGGCACATGTAGTCGGGCAGCATGCCGACGCCGACGCCGCCCAGGATGGCGAAGCGCAGCGTCATCAGGTCGTCGGCGATGCATGCGGGGCGGCAGGCGGCCTCGTGCCGCGCGCCCTGGGGGCCGAGCAGCCGCAGGCGCACCTTGCCGCCGGTGGCCGACATGCCGACCGCGTCGAATCGTTCCAGATCGGCGGGCTGCGCCGGCCGGCCGTGGCGCCGCAGCAGTTCCGGACTGGCGACCAGCAGGCCGTGGCTCAGGCCGAGCCGCTTGATGATCGCGCTGCCGCTGTCGTCCAGGGTCGGGCGGACCCGCAGGGCGAGGTCCACGCCTTCCTCGGCCAGGTCGACCACGCGGTTGCTGACCTGCAGTTCGAGGCGCACCTTGGGATGGCGCGCCAGGTAGCCGGGAATCAGCGGGCCGATGGTGGCCTGGGCCAGGGTGACGGGACAGGACACGCGCAGGGGACCGCGCGGTTCGGTCAGGATCCGGGCGAGTTCCGCCTGGGCCTGGTCCGCCTGGTCGCGCACGGCGACGCAATGGCGATGGTATTGCTCGCCGGCCGCCGTCAGGGACAGCTTGCGGGTGGTGCGGTGCAGGAGCCGCACCCCCAGCTCGGCTTCCAGCCGGGCGATCCGCCGGGACAGTCGCGAGGTCGGCAGGCCCAGCGTCCGGGCCGCGCCTGCGAAGCTGCCATGGTCCACGACTTCGGCGAAATAGCGCATGTCGTTCAGGTCGTGCATGGTCGATTCATATCAAAAATAGAACAATCTATGCCTTTCAAGGCATCTTATCAATGATCGTCACGTAATGGAAAATGACGTCCTTCGCAACTCCGCCATCCGAACGGGACCCATCATGAAACTGCTGCACATCGATTCCAGCATCTCCGGCCAGAACTCCGTCACGCGCGGCCTGACGCGCAGGATCGTGGAGCAGCGGAAGGCCGCGAACCCCGGCCTGGAAGTGGAATACCTGGACCTGGCCCTGCAGGCGCCCGCCCCCCTGTCGCTGGACGCGCTGGGCTTCCGGCTGCCGCCCTCGGACGAGGCGCTCAGCGACGTCCAGCGGCGCGAGAACGCGCTGTCCGAGGCGCTGGTCACCCAGCTGCTTGCGGCCGACGTCGTGGTGATCGGCTCGCCGCTGTACAACTTCACCGTCCCGGCCCAGCTGAAGGCCTGGCTGGACCGCGTGGCCCAGGCGGGCCGCACCTTCAAGTACACCGAGACCGGCCCGGTCGGCCTGCTCGGCGGCAAGACCGTGATCCTGGCGCTCAGCCGCGGCGGCGTGTATTCGACCAGCGACGCCGGCAACGCCATGGAGCACCAGGAAAGCTACCTGAAGACGATCTTCGGCTTCATGGGCGTGACCGACATCCGCGTCGTGCGCGCGGAAGGCATGGACATGGGTCCCGAAAGCCGCGCGCGCGGCCTGGCCCAGGCGCAGGAAGACATCCTGGCCCTGGCCGCCTGAACCATCACCGGCGCGGGCTTGAGGGCCGCCTGGCTCAGACCAGCTTCAGGCCTGTGAGCCAGGAAGCGAACATGCGCACCGCGCGCGTGTCGGCCTTGTCCTTCTTGATGCAAAGAAAATAGCCCTGCTTGGCCAATTGGGCGGAGGGCAGGGGAGAAATCAGCCCGCCGCTGGCGAGCGCCGCGGCCGTCAGGCATTTGGGCACCAGGCCGACGCCATATCCCAGTCGGGCCGCTTCAATGATGAGCGAGTATTGGTCGAAACGCGGTCCCAGGTGGGCGGTTGCGAAGGGAAGCTTGTGGTCCTGGAACCAGTGAACCCAGGCCAGCGGCACCTTGGCGTGTTGCAATAGGGTGACCCCGGCATAGCGGTCGATGTCGTGGAGCCCGTGCCGCCGGGCGTGGTCGGGCGTGCACAAGACGCAAGTTTCTTTGCCCGTCAGGTAGACCGACAGCGAGCCCGGCCATTCGCCCTCGCCGAACTGGATCGCCATGTCCAGATCGGCGTTGTCCATGAAGTTGTGACTGTGCTCGTAGGGGACGAAGTTCACCACGGTGCCGGGGTGCTGCCGGTAGAAATCCGCGAGCAGCGGCAACAGGAAGTGCGTGGCCAGGGTGGGGGGGACGGAGATGTTGATGGTCTCCTGCTGCTGTCGGTGCAGCGTGAAGCGCTGGGTGGCATCGCTCAGGGTGTGCAGCGCGCTGCGGACGTGCTTGAGGTAATGCTGACCGTCTTCGGTCAGGGAGATGGCATTGTTCTGGCGAATGAACAGCGCCACCCCCAGGTAGGCCTCCAGATTGGCGATGTGGCGGCTGACGGCACCCTGCGTCACGAACAGTTCCAGGCCCGCTTTCGTGAAGCTCAGGTGCCGCGCGGTCGCATCGAAGGCTTGCAGCTCGGAGATGGAAGGACAGATTTTCTTCATGGCGGCGCGCGTGTGACATGCTCAAGCTCCCATTATGAGTAAAAGTCATGGGTCGCGGAAAAATTATGGTTTGCCGAACGCTGGCGCGTTTCCTATCCTGACTCGAAACATCCCGAACGGGCTAGGCCCGATCCTGATCCGAGCAGAGGAAATATCCCAGATGAGTGATGTGAGGCAGACAGTCATCAAACATTGCGCGGTCCTTGATGTGGACCAGGGCATTCTGTCCAGGGACCGGGTGATTCTGGTCTCGGGCCAACGCATCGAGGCGGTCCTCGATCCGGCCGAGGTCGATCCCCGGCTGCTGGCCGGCGCTTGCGACGCCGCCGGGCTGACGGTCATGCCCGGTATGATCGATTGTCATGTCCATTGTGTCGCTTCGGACATGAATCTGGCCCGCAACGCGGTGCTGCCCAACATGCTGGCGTGTTTTCGTTCCATCCCCATTTTGCGGGGGATGCTGAATCGCGGCTTCACGACGGTGCGGGATGCGGGCGGCGCCGATTGGTCGCTGGCGCAGGCGACGGAAACCGGTCTGGTGGCTGGCCCGCGGATTTTCCCGTCCGGCCGGGCGCTGTCGCAGACCGGCGGGCATGGCGACTTCCGGGTGCGCAGCGACATCCTCGAACCGTGCGGCTGCTCGATGAGGCTGGGCAATATCGCCCGCGTTGTCGACGGCGTCGACAATGTGCGTCTGGCCGTGCGGGAAGAAATCCTCAAGGGCGCCACCCAGATCAAGATCATGGCCTCCGGCGGTGTGGCATCTCCCAACGATCCGATCCACTACCTGGGGTTTTCCGAGGACGAGATCCGGGCCATCGTGGCCGAGGCCGATGGGGCCGGCACCTACGTCATGGCGCATGCCTATACACCCCGGGCGATCCAGCGGGCTGTGCGCTGCGGCGTGCGCACCATCGAACACGGCAACCTGCTGGATGAGGAAACGGCCCGGATGATGGTCGAGCACGGTGCGTTCCTGGTGCCGACATCGGTGACCTACGAGGCCCTGGCCAATGACGGCCCCCGCTTCGGTTTCCCCGCCGAATTGATGCACAAGATAGACGGTGTCCGCACTGCGGGGCGCGAGGCCCTGCGGATCGCGCATCGGGCCGGGGTTCCCATGGCGTTCGGCTCCGACCTGCTGGGCGAAACTCACGAGCAGCAGTCCAACGAACTCTTGATCCGCGCCGAGGTGCTGGGCAACCAGGAGGCCTTGCGAGCCGCCACGACGGTGGCCGCCCGGGTGCTGAATCAGCCCGACACGCTGGGGGTCGTGCGGGCGGGTGCCTATGCCGACCTGCTGTTCGTCGATGGCAACCCGCTGGAAGACATCCGGGTGCTGCTGGGCCAGGGCGAGCGCCTGAAGGCCATCATGAAGAACGGCGCATGGTTCAAGGAGGGCCTGGCGTCCTGAACACCCCGGGCCCGGCACGGGCCATCGCGTTTCATCACAATGCCGGGTCGCTGCGGCGCCACCGGCAACATCCAAGGAGACATCTCATGATGATTGACCGACGTTCGCTGTTGAAGCTGGGTGCCGCCTCCGCGGCCGGCCTGGCGCTGCCCTTCAATGTGTTTGCCCAGTCCGGGTCCGAATTGCTCATCGGCGGTCTGGTGCCGATCACGGGGGCGGGTGCGCCTTATGGCTCCGGCATGCTCAAGGCCATGGAGATCGCCGTTCAGGAAGTCAACGACGCGGGCGGCGCGGCCGGCCGCAAGCTCAGGCTGATTTCCGAGGATGCCCAGACTCAGCCCCAGGCCGCCGTCCTGGCGGCGAAGAAGCTCATCGAGATCAATGGGGTCCAGGCGATTCTCGGGACCTGGGCCTCGGGGGTCAGCCTGGCCGTGGTGCCGCTGACGGATGCGGCCGACCTGATCGAGATGAATGTCTCCGGCGCCCCCGCGCTGTCCACTGTGGACAAGAAAGACCTCGTCTGGCGGTTTCAGGGCACCAATGACCGGTTTGGCCGCGCCTTCGCCAAGATTGCCGAAAAACGGGGCTACAAGCGGCCCGCGACCATGGCGTTCAACAATGCGTCGGGCCGGGGCAATACCGACGGCTTCATCCGCGCCTGGGAAGAAGCCGGCCATGGCAAGGTCGTAGCCAATATCGTGTACGAGCCCAACCGGCCCAGCTACCGCTCGGAATTGCAGACGGTGCTGGCGCAGGACCCGGATGTCATCGTCATGGGATCGTATCTGCCGGATACGACCATCATTCTGCGCGAGTGGTTCCAGTCCGGTCATGAAAACGCCTGGATCATCCCGGCCTGGGCGGCCAATCCCGATCTGGTCAAGGCGCTGGGCAACGAAGCCACTGATGGGATCATCGCCGTGGATACGGTGTCCAACGTCGATGCCGCCAGCTACAAGGACTTGAGCGGCCGCTACCAGAAGGCCACGGGCCAGGCGCTGTCCGACAATGTATACGCGGCCATGGCATACGACATGGTGATCAGCCTGGCTCTGGCGGCCCACAAGGCGGGCGGGAAAGCGGCCTCGCGCGAGATCAGCGCCCAGATTCGCGAAGTCTCGAATCCCCCGGGAGAAAAGGTCTATTCCTTCGCCCAGGGCAAGACGGCCATGGATGCCGGCCGCCGGATCGACTACGAAGGCGCTTCCAGCCGCCTGAATTTCGACGAGTACGGGGATTCCAATCCCGACTTCGGCGTCTATGTCGTCAAGGACGGCCAGTTCGATCGCGTCGATACGATCTCCCTGGATTGAAGATGGCTCGAGCGGGCGGCAGCGCATGAACAGCGTCTTTTTCGCGAATCTGGTACTCAACGGCTTGATCGAGGGCATGGTGATCGCCTTGCCCGCTCTGGCCTTGACCCTGGTGATGGGGATTTCCAAGTTCCCCAACGTGGCCGTCGGCGACACGATGACGGTGGGAGCCTACGTGGCTTTCGGCCTGCAGGCCGCAGGCGTGTCCTGGTTCGCCTTGGCGACCCTGGGGGCGATCGCGGCCTGCATGGTGCTCAGCCTGGCGACCTACCAGTGGGTTTTCCGCAAGCTGTCGAAAGCCCCTATGGTCGTCAACCTGCTGGCATCGGTGGGGCTGGCGTTCATGATGCGCAGCGCCTTGCTGCTGTGGGTGGACAGCCAGCCCAGGACCTATGCGTTCCCGCTGGTGCGCGCCTGGAATTTCCATGGCGTGCGCCTGTTGCCGACGGACCTGTGGATCGTGCTGACGGCGGGGGCGGCGCTGCTGGTGGTCTTTGCCTTGTTTCGCTATACCAATGTGGGCCGTTGCCTGCGGGCGATTGCCGACAACCCCGAACTGGCGCGAGCCAGCGCCATCCGCTCCAGGCGCCTGACCTGGTTCCTGTGGTGCCTGTTCGGTGCGTTGTCTGCCCTGGGCGGGGTGTTGTTGGCGGCCAAGAGCGTCCTGCTGCCGGAGTTCGGCTGGGAGTTCGTCATTCCCGCCTTCGCCGCCGTCATCCTGGGCGGCATCGGCAGCCCGGTGGGGGCCGTGGCGGGCGCCGTGCTGCTGGGCGTCGCCCAGGAAGTCTCCGTGGCGTTCGTGGGCCCCAGCTACAAGATCACGGTGGCGTTCCTGGTGATGGTCGTGGTGCTCGTGATCCGGCCGGCCGGTTTGCTGGGCCTGCTGGAAAAAGCGCGTTGAAGGAGGCGGCATGAGCGCATATCTGATCGCTATCTGCATCATCGGCCTGATCTATGCTTTGCTGGCCATCGGGCTGAACATCGAATACGGGGAAACCGGCCTGATCAATTTTGGACATGTGGCGTATTTCGCCATCGGCGCCTATGCGTCGGCGCTCCTGTCGCTGCGCGGCGTGCCGGTGTCCCTGTCCATCCTGCTGGCCGGCCTGTTGGCGGCCGTGGCGGCCATTCCCATCGGGTTCGCCGCCCTGAGGCTGAAAGACGATTATTTCGCGATCGTCACGCTGGGGTTCGCCGAGGCCGTGCGCATCGCCATCCAGCAGGAAGAATGGCTGACCCATGGCGTCCAGGGAATCGCCGCGATCCCGGGCCTGGCTGCGGGGGCGTCGGGCAACAGTGTGTTCCTGGCCATCTTGCTGCTGGTCGTGTTGTGCGCCATGGGCAGCGTCTACCTGATCCAGCACAGCACCTTCGGACGGGTGCTGCGGGCGATCCGCGACAATGAGGTCGCCGTGGTGGCGCTGGGCAAGCGCACGGCGGGATTCAAGGTCAAAGTGCTGATGTTCGGCTCGTTTTTCGGTGGCGTGGCAGGCGCCTTCTACAGCCATTTCATCAGCTTCATCTCGCCGGAGCAGTTCGTCGCGCTGGTCACGTTCTACGTCTGGATGTCGATCATCCTGGGCGGCGTCGGCACCATGCGGGGCTCTCTGGTGGGCAGCCTGGTGCTGGTCCTGTTGCTCGAAGGCTCGCGCTTCATCGGCGATTTTCTGCCCGGGGTCTCCGACCTGCAGGTCGCCCATCTGCGGCTGGGCGTGATCGGTTTCATCCTGGTGATGTTCAGCCTGTATCGCCCGCAGGGCCTGTTCGGCAAGGAAGGGGGCGCATGATGCTGGATGTCAGCGATGTCACGGTGAGCTATGGTCCTTTTCTGGCGGTCGACCGGGCCAGTCTTCAGGTGGGCGCGGGCGAAACCGTCGGCCTGGCCGGGACCAACGGGGCGGGGAAGTCGACGCTGTTCGCGGCCATCGCGGGCCAGATCATGGCCGACGCCGGACGGATGGTGTTCGATGGCCATGCGATCATGAACCATCCGGCACACCAGCGGGCGCGGTTGGGCCTGTGCCGGACATTCCAGGTGCCCCGGGAGTTCGGGCGGCTCAGCGTGCTGGAAAATCTGCTGGTGGCCGCGCCGGGCGACCGGATGGAGACCATGTGGTCGGCCTGGTTCGCGCGCGGCGCCATGCGCCACAAGACGCAGCAACTGACCGTGCAGGCGGATGGGATTCTGGAAATGCTGGGCATGTCCGGGCTGCGGGATCTGCCGGCCGCCGGCCTGTCGGGTGGGCAAAAGAAACTGCTGGAGCTGGCCCGGGTCTTGATGCATCGCCCCCGCCTGATCCTGCTGGACGAGCCCTTTGCCGGCGTGAACCCGGTGCGCATCGGCGAAGTCATGGAGATTTTCCGCCGGCTCAAGGACAGCGGGATCGCCCTGCTGATCGTCGAGCACCATCTGCAAGCGCTCAAGGCGCTGTCGTCGCGCCTGTATGTGATGGACCAGGGCCGGGTGATTGCCCAGGGCGATCCGGCCGAAGTCCTGGCCTCCAGGATCGTGCAGGATGCCTACATGGGAGGCGTATTGTGAGCGAGATCCTCAAGACCGAGTCCCTGGCAGGCGGCTACACCGACGTCGATATCATCCACGGTATCGATTTGTGTGTGATGGCCGATGAGATCGTCACCATCGCGGGGACGAACGGCGCGGGCAAGTCCACTTTTCTCAAGGCCTTGCTGGGTCTGTTGCCGCGCACCTCCGGCCGGGTATCGATCTTTGGCCGGGACGTCAGCCGTCTGCCGGTCGAGGACCGGATCGAGATCGGCATGGCGTATGTGCCTCAAGTGACCAATGTGTTCCGCACCCTGACCGTCCTGGAAAACCTCCAGGTGGCCGATCGGGGCATGGCCGGGGACCGGATCGATCGCATGCTGTCGGCCTTTCCCGCGCTCAAGCCGCGGCTGCGGCAGCGCGCCGGCACACTGTCGGGGGGCGAACGGCAGCAACTCGCCTTTGCGCGCGCGCTGGCCCGCGAGCCCAGGGTGATCGTGCTCGACGAGCCGACGGCCGCTTTGTCGCCCGGGCTGGTCCAGACGGTTTTTCAGTTGATCATCGGACTGAAAGAGATGGGCGTTGCCGTGCTGATGGTAGAGCAGCGGGCCCGGCAGTCCCTGGAGATCAGCGATCGGGGCTATATCCTGGACCAGGGGCGGGTGGTGTTGTCCGGCGCGGCGTCGGATCTATTGTCCGATCCCCGGATGACCGAGCTGTATCTGGGTACGGCCGCGCATACCTGAGCCGCGCATGCGGGTGACCGGCCCCTGTCGGGTCCGGAGAGGAGTCCGCATCACGCGGGCATGGGCAGCCGGCCGTCCACCAGGAACGCGTCGAGCGGGTAGGTGTGGACGGCGCGGTCGCCGACCGGCTTGAAGGCGACCTCGCGGGCGTTCAGCTGGCACAGCCAGGGGCGCATGTCCCGGGGGGATCTGCCGGCCAGTGCCCGCGGCGTGAACAGGCCGACGCACAGACCCTGTGCGGGGTCGCGCGCCGAGCGGTATTCGAAGGCCTCGACGCCCGCCGCGCGCATGTCGGTCCCCAGCGCGTGGGTCGCCTGGTAGCGCGCGGGGTCGGTCAACGCGGCCCGGTGGGCGTCGAAGGGCGGATCCTGCAGCCGCAGGCCGCGTTCCGTGCGGTAGCCGGCGGAAAACAGGGTGTGCTGGCTCTGGATGGCGTCCCCGGCCGGGGGGGCGTCCATGGAAAACCAGAACACGAAGCGGTAGTAGGCGGATTCGGCCAGCGTCGCGCCGAGGTCGCGGCCGCCGTACAGCAGGCTGGGCTCGTGGGGGTGTCCGAAGCGCGATCCCCAGGGCAGCGGCGGGTAGCGGAAGGGCGTGCGCAGCAGGTAGTGCAGGCGTTCGCCGCCGGCGGGCCAGGGCGGCTTGGCCTCGTCGAGCAGGGCCTCCAGGACGGCCTGTTCCTCCAGCGTGTCCACGTATCCCAGGGTGGCGACGTGCTCCTGGCTTTCGACCAGGCGGTGCAGCAGGCCCTGGATGGGGCCGATGCGGCGTTCGCCCCCGCAGTCCCGCCACAGCCCGCCGGTTTCGGGGCCGGCCTGCGGACCGGCGCCGTTCCGGCGCGCGGTCAAATCTTGCCCCGCATCGCGTCCACGAAGCGCAGGACCGTCACCAGGCCCTGGATCGTGGCGATCTGTTCGGCCGGTACGCCGCCCGTGACGCGGTTCGGGGCGCGCATGAAGTGCCGGATCCATTCGACGTCGCCGCCCGTGAGCGCGTAGAGGGCGCGCGCCAGGCGCACCAGCAGCAGGGCCAGTTCGCCCTGCTTGGAGGCGGGGTCCAGCGACTGCGCGGTCTTCATCCGGCTGACGGCGGTGCGATGCATGCCCAGGACGTCCGCCAGCCCCGCCTGGCGCAGGCCGAGCTGTTCGGCGGCCCGGAGGACGGCCTTGGCCAGCACGGCGTCCGGCGCCGGCGCGGTGTTCTGCAGGGCGGTCACGGCGGTCTCCAGTGAATGTTCAATATGCACATATTATGATCAATATGTGTGAAACAAACAATACCTGAAAGAGTGTCCGCCCTAGCCGGCGATCCGGCAGCCTTGCCAGGCGCCCTCTTCGACCAGGCGGGTCGCCAGGTCGCGGCACAGCCGGAGGACTTCCTGTGTGGCCACGGACATCGGCAGCGTCTCGCTCACGCACAGGCAGATTTCCCGGGACGGTCTGAAGGCCAGGGGATGCATCTTGATGTTGCCCTGCCGGACTTCCTCGTGGCCGGCGGAGTAGGGCAGGACGGTCGCCGCGATGCCGGCCTTGACGGCGGGGATCAGGATGGCGGATGTGCTGGCTTCCGCCAGCAGGTGGTAGGACAGGTGCCGTTGCAGGAAGGCGTGCTCGATCCGGGCCCGGAGCGTGTTCGGCAGGCTGGGCAGCACGAGCGGGTATTTCGCCATTTCCTCCAGGGAGACGGGCGCGTCGGTCCGGCGCAGTGCCGGGTGGGTGAACAGATAGAGGTCCTCGAGCAGGATCGGTTCGCAGGACATGCCCTTGGGCTTCTTGGGGTCGGGCGCCAGGGCGAAGTCGACGCGCCCCTGCATGACCATGGAGGTCAGGTCGGCGCTGGGCACGTCCACGATCTCCAGCACGATGGCCGGATGGCGTTCCCTGACCCGCTGGATCAGGGGCAGCGCCAGCATCTTGGCGGTGCTGGACGCCATGCCGATCGAGACCGTGCCCGAGACCACGCCCTGCTTGCGCGAGATCAACGCCCGGGTGTTGTCCACCTGGCGCAGGATGGTGCGGGCATGCCGGTACAGCAGCTCGCCTTCCTCCGTCGCCAGCATGCCCCGGGCCGTGCGGTTCAGCAGCTTGACCCCCAGTTCCTCCTCGAGCAGCATCACCTGCTGGCTCAGGGCGGGCTGCGCGATGTGCAGCATTTCCGCCGCGCGGGTCATGTTCTGGGTTTCGACGATGCGGGTGAAGTAGTTCAGTTGCCGCAGATTCATGGCGCGTCTCCAGGGTCGTTCAGGCCGGTATTCGATAAGAAAATCCGATTGCTTGCTCAGTAAATACTATTTCAATTCGCCGGGCGCCTTTCCTAGAATCGATGAAAACGGAGAAAGGAGACGCCACGGTGGATTTGCCGCTCAAGGGACTGAAAGTATTGGACCTGACCCGTGCCCTGTCGGGACCGTTCTGCACCATGATCCTGGCCGACCTGGGCGCCGAGGTGATCAAGGTCGAACCGACGCCGGACGGCGACATGATCCGGCAGTGGGGGCCGTTCGATCATGGCATAAGTGTTTATTATCTTAGTGCCAACCGGAACAAGAAAGGCGTGGGTGTCGATTTCCGGCACCCGGACGGCCTGCCGCTGCTGCGGCGCCTGGCGCTGCGCTCGGACATCGTGGTCGAGAACTTCCGGGTCGGCACCGCCGAAAAGATGGGGCTGGGCTACGAAGCCCTGGCGGCGGAGCATCCCGGGCTGATCTATGCCTCGATCTCCGGTTTCGGCAATCGCGGGCCCGCCCGGGATTGGGCGGGCTTCGACCAGATCGCCCAGGGCTATTCGGGCTTCATGAGCCTGTCCGGCACGCCCGAGACCGGCCCGATGCGGGTGGGCACCGCGGTCGGCGATCTGACCTCCGGCATGTGGGCGGCGATCGGCGTACTGGGCGCCTGCGTGGCCCGCCAGCAGACCGGCCTGGGCCGGTACGTGCACAGTTCCCTGCTGAGCAGCCTGATGGGGCTGCTCAGCGTGCAGGGGCAGCGGTACCTGAGCCTCGGGGAAGTGCCCCAGCCGTGCGGCAACGTCCATCCGGTCATTGCGCCCTATGGCACTTTCCAGACGGCCGATGGGCCCTTGAACCTCGCCCCCGCCACGCAGGACATGTGGCTGCGGCTGTGCGAACTGCTTGGCTGCCCGGAACTGGCGGAAGACCCCCGCTTCAGGCTCAACGCGGACCGTATCCGGCATCGGCTGGAACTCAAGGAACTGATCGATGCGCGGCTGCAGGCGCGCGGCCGCATGGAATGGACCGCCCTGTTCATCCAGGCCGGCATTCCGGCCGGCCCCATCAATACGCTGGCGGACGTCTTCGCCGACGAGCAGGTGCGCCAGACGCGGCTGGTGGAGACGGTCCTGCATCCCGACCTGGGCGAATTGCGCCAGGTCGGCCTGCCGTTCTTCATGCAGGACGGGTCCGGCGAGAGCTCGGTGGGCGCCACGGTGCATTCGCCGCCGCCGCGCCTGGGGCAGCACACGGTCGAGGTGCTGCGGCAATATGGGGTGGAAGGCGGCGAGATCGAGCGTCTGCTGAAGGATCGCGTGATTTTCCAGGGCGCGGACACCTAGGGATCGGACAGTTTTCAACCGCAGGACCCGGCATGCGAAGTCCCGCAGAGGACGAATGCCCACAATCATGACAGGAGACAACCATGCGATTCAGGACCCTATTGCTGGCTTCGGTGTGCGTGCTGGCCGCTTCGGCGGCCCAGGCCAGGACCTTGAAGCTTTCCCACCAATGGCCCCAGGGTGACGGGCGGGACGCCGGCGCCCGGCTGTTCATCCAGGAGGTGCAGAAGCAGGACCCTTCCTTCAAGTTCCGGGTCTACCCCGGCGCCTCGCTGATCAGCAATCCGCTCAAGCAGATCGATGCCCTGGCCGACGGGTCGATCGACCTTTCCATCTTTCCCCTGATCTATGCCGTGGGGAAGGCGCCGGAATTTTCCGTCACCATCCTGCCCGGCGCGATCAGCGGCGTGCGGGACGCCATGCGCTTCAAGGGCACGGACTATGAAAAGCGCCTGCAGGACGTGGCCCGGAAGCAGGGGTTCCACATCCTGACCTGGTGGTGGACCGAAGGCGGCATCGCGGATACGGCCAGGCCCATCACGACGCCCGACAGCGTCAAGGGGCTGAAGTTCCGGGGCGCCGACCGCACGATCGACACGATGCTGAAGACGGCGGGGGCCTCGGTCTTTTCCATGCCGTCGACCGAGCTGTACAACGCCATGCAGACCGGCGTGCTCGACGGCCTGATGACGTCCTATGAAACCTTCATGAGCATGCGCCTGTACGAGCAGACCAAGTACGCCACCCTGGGCGGGGACTACACCATCTTCGTCGTGTTCCAGCCTCTGGTGATCTCGACCAAGGTCTGGGACGGCCTGAGCGATGCGCAGAAGCGCGTCTTCGAGCAGGCCGCCGAGGCCACGCTGCCGTCCTTCAACAAGGAGCAGGACCGCATTAAGCACGACACCGTGAAGAAGTTCGAATCCGCGGGGGTGCAGGTCCATGCCATGACCCAGGACGAGTACAAGAGCTGGCTGGAGCTGGCGCACAGGACGGCGTGGCCGGAATATGCCGCGATCAGTCCGGAGGCCAAGGGCCTGCTGGAGTCGGTCGAAGCCCTGTCGAAGTGACGGGAAACCTGTCCACGGATACCGGAGGGCGTCGTGCGCACTTTGGAAAAATGGATGGCCCGGGTCAATCTGGCCCTGGCCGTACTGGCCGCCATCCTGCTGGTCGCCGCGACCCTCATCATCACCTGGATGGTGCTCAAGCGGGGGATCGGCCTGCAGAGTTCCTGGGAACTGGAAACGGCGATCGAGCTCATGATCGGGGCGACTTTCCTGGCCTCCCCGTACACGCTGGTCACGGGCGGGCACGTCAAGATGGATCTGCTGGACAGCCTGCTGTCGGGCACGTCCGGTCGCTGGGCGGCGCTGCTGCCCAAGGCGCTGGCCTGCGCGGTGTGCTTCTACCTGGGCTGCGCGGGGCTGGAGCTGACGATCCACGCCTACGCCACCCACGAGCGCGCGCTGGGGGTCTGGCAGCCGCTCGTCTGGCCCAAATACTCGACGGTGGCGGTGGGCATGCTGCTGACCGCGTTCCAGTACGTCCTCGACATCCTGCGCGCCATCGGGGCGCGCCGGGGGGAGATGAAGAATGTCTGAACTGCAGATCGGCTTCGCGCTGTTCGTCGCCACGTTCCTGGTCCTGTTCTCGGGCATCCCGATCGGCTTCGGGCTGGTCCTGATCTCCATCGTGTTCCTGCTGGTCTTCGGCGACCCGGGGGCGCTGTCCTCCGTCTCGAGCGTCTTCATCGGCGAACTGTCCAGCTTCGCGCTGCTGACGATCCCGCTGTTCGTGCTCCTGGGCTGCACCATCGGGGCCTCCCGGGCCGGCAAGGACCTGTACGAGGCGCTGCACCGCTGGCTGGTGCGCGTGCCCGGGGGGCTGGTGATCGCCAACATCATGGGGTGCGGCCTGTTCGCGGCCATGTGCGGCTCCAGCCCCGCGACCGCCGCGGCGATCGGCAAGATCGGGATTCCCGAGATGATCGACCGCCAGGTGCCCGCGCGGCTGGCGACCGGGTCCATCGCGGCCGGCGGCACCCTGGGCATCCTGATCCCGCCTTCGCTGACGCTGATCGTGTACGGGATCGTGACGCACACCTCGATCGCCCGCCTGTTCCTGGCGGGCGTCGTGCCCGGCATCCTCCTGGTCGTGCTGTTCGCCCTGTACGCCTGGCTGTCGAGCGTGCGTTTCGACCGGCTCCGCCAGGGCGGCGGATCGGTGCCGGAGACCTATACCCTGGGGCAGAAGCTGCGGGGATCGGTCCGGTCGCTGCCTTTCCTGGCCATCATCGTGGCCGTGACCGTGTTCATGTACACCGGCTTCGCCACGCCCTCGGAGGTGGCGGCCGTGGCGGCCTTCATGGCGCTGGCCCTGGTGGTGTTCCTGTACCGGACCTACCGGATGCGCGATGTCTGGCCCATGATGCGCGATACGGTGCGCGAATCCTGCATGATCCTCATGATCGTGGCCGGCGCCGCCGTGTACGCCTACATGATGTCCTACCTGTACATCACGCAGAGCCTGGCGGAATGGGTGTTCGGCTGGGGGCTGCACGAATGGCAGCTGATCCTGCTGCTGAACGTCTTCCTGCTGGTCGCCGGCTTCTTCCTGCCGCCGGTCTCCGTGATCCTGATGAGCATGCCGGTGATCCTCCCGGTCCTGCAGCAGAGCCACATCGATCTGGTCTGGTTTTCCATCGTCATGACCATCAACCTGGAAATCGGCCTGATCCACCCGCCGCTGGGCCTGAACTTGTTCGTCATCCAGGGCGTCGCGCCCCAGGTGGCGCTGCGCGACATCATGCTGGGGGTCCTGCCGTTCGTGGCGATCATGCTGGCGTTCATCGTGGTGCTGGCCGTCTTCCCCGGACTGGCGACCTGGCTGCCGGACCGGCTGATGGGGGCGGGCGCCTGACCCGCGGGAATGGATGATGAACCGCGGTTTGGACAAGGAGACGCGAGATGCAGGACCGGGAACCTTCGCTGGAATTCAAGGACGACGTCGCCGTGCTGACGCTGCGGCGGGTCTCGCAGCACAATCGGATCGCGCCGGACGATTGCGTCGTGATCAGCGGGCATCTGCGCCAGGCGTCCGCACGCGAAGGCCTGCGCGCGCTGGTCCTGACCGGGGAGGGGGACAGGACGTTCAGTTCCGGCTATACGCTGGGGGCAATCCGCGACCAGTTGGACAGCCGTTTCGAAGACATGCTCGACGAACTGGAGCGGTTCCCCCTGCCCACGCTCTGCGTCCTGAACGGCAGCGTCTACGGCGGGGCGACCGATCTGGCCCTGTGCTGCGATTTCCGGATCGGGGTGACCGGCAGCCGGTTCCTGATGCCGGCCTCGCGGATCGGCCTGCATTACTATCCGGGCGGCATCCGCCGCTACGTGACGGTGCTGGGGCTGGCGGCGGCCAAGAAGCTGTTCCTGACGGCCCAGGCCATCCATGACGAGGAAATGCTGCGGATCGGTTTTCTGCACGAGGCGGTCGACCGCCAGGACCTGCCGGCGGCCGTCGAGCGCTACCTGGAGGGCATCCGGAACTGCGAGCCGGCGGTGCTGCGGACCATGAAGGCCGACCTGGCGCAGGTGGCGGCCGGCCGATACGACGAGGCCGCGCTGCGGGCGCACTACGAGGCTTCCCTGCGCTCCGAAGCCCTGGCGTCGCGCCTGGAGGCGCTGGCCGCGCGGCCGTGATCCCGGCCGCACGGCCGTTCGTTCAGTCGCGGAAGTTCTGGAACTGCAGCGGCAGTTCCACGTCCGTCTTGCGCAGCAGGGCGATGACCTGCTGCAGGTCGTCGCGCTTCTTGCCGGATACGCGCAGCTTGTCGCCGTTGATCTGGGTCTCGACCTTGATCTTGGCCTGCTTCACGGCGGCGATGAGCTTTTTCGCCACGGCCTGCTCGATGCCCTGCCGGATGGTGATCTTCTGGCGGGCGCCGCCCAGGTTCTCCAGCGGCTCGGCCGCGTCCATGCAGCGCACGTCGATGCCGCGCGCCGACAGGCGTCCGCGCAGGATGTCGATCATCTGTTTGAGCTGGAAGGCGCTGGGCGCGACCTGGGTGACGACGTAGCCTTCCAGTTCGAAGCTCGCATCCGTGCCCTTGAAGTCGAAGCGGGTGGCGAGTTCGCGGTTGGCCTGGTCGACGGCGTTGGTCAGTTCGTGCTTGTCGACTTCGGAGACGACGTCAAAGCTGGGCATGGGGCGGGCTCCTGGGAGAAGGGGGCGATCCCCCGATTGTAGGGCCTACAGCGCCCGCAGCCCCACGTACAGCGCGGTTCCCGCGGCGATGCTCAGCAGCGTCTGGCGCGTGCGCCATTGCAGCAGGACCACCAGGATCACGGCGGCCAGTTCCTGCCAGGGCAGGCCGTCGTGGGCGCGCGCCTGGCCGGCCGCGCTGTCGACCAGCAGCAGGACCATGATCGACAGGGGCAGCGAATCGCCGAGCTTGTGGACGATGGGGTGGCGGCGCAGCCAATGGCCGGCGATGAAGGGCAGGGCGCGCAGCAGGATCGTCACGAGTGCCATCAGCGCGATGACGGTCAGGACGTAGCCGGTGTCAGTCATGGGCGGCTCCGGCGGCCGGCGCGGGCCGGGCGGGCCGCAGGGCGGTGGCCAGCAGGCTGAGCGCGATGGCGATGGCCAGCGCCTGGGACGGCACCAGGACGCAGCCGGCGGCGTAGGCCGCCGCCGCGATCCAGATCGGCACGGCGTCGCGCCGCGCGCGCCATTGTTCGACGGCCAGGACGGCGAACAGGGCCGCCAGCACGAAATCCAGTCCGGCCAGGCCGACCTGGACCTGGGCGCCCAGCACGGCGCCCAGCGCGGTGCCCAGCACCCACCAGCCCTGGTTCAGGGCGCTGACCAGGGCCATGCGCGGCGCCCGTTCCCGGGCGGGCAGCGCCGTCAGGACGGAATAGGTCTCGTCGGTCAGGGCGAATATGCCGTACCAGCGCTGCCAGCGGCTGGCCGGCAGGGTGTTCAGCAGCGACAGGCCGTAGAACACGTGGCGCAGGTTCAGCACCAGGGTCGCCAGGACGATGGCGCCGACCGGCAGGCCGGCGGCCAGCATCGGCACCATCATGAATTGCGCGGCCCCGGCGTAGATCAGCAGGCTGGACGCCAGGGCCAGCCAGCCCGAGCCGCCGGCCTGCACGAACAGGAAGCCGAAGACCGCGCCCAGCGGCACGTAGCCCATGGCGACGGGGGCGGTCAAGCTGGGGATCGAAAGCGGATTCGAGGCGGAGGACATGATCGGGAAGCAGGGTGGGGTGGCGGGGCATGCCGGGCGCGCGAGCCTACAATTATAAGGATTTCACGCGCGGCGCCCCCCGGTCCGTGGTCCGCGGGGCGTGAGGGTCGGATCAAGGAAGAGACGGATGGAAGAATCGAAGGAATCCAGGGCATCGATACGCCCGGCGCGCTCGGTGGCGGCGTGGCCGCCGCCCGACCCCCGGGCGCCGCGGGTCGGCTTCATCGGCGCGGGGCGGCTGGCGCGGGCGCTGTCCCTGGCCCTGCGGGCGGCCGGCGTTCCTGTGGTCGGGGTCGCCAGCCGTTCCGAGGCCAGCGCCCGGGCCCTGGCGGAATCGCTGCCGGACTGCCGGGCCGGCGATTTCCGGGCCGTGGCGCGGGATTGCGACCTGGTGTTCCTGACCTCGCCCGACGCCCTGATCGCGGACATTGCGCGCGCCGTGCCCTGGCGCGCGGGCCAGTCGGTGGCGCATTGCAGCGGCGCCACCCCGGTCGCCGCGCTGCGGCCCGCCGCCGAGGCGGGGGCCCGGATCGGCGGCTTCCATCCCATGCAGGCCTTCGGCGCGGATCCCGGGGCGGCGCTCGCCAGCCTGCCGGGCTGCACCGTGGCCATCGAGGCGGAGCCGCCGCTGGACACCTTGCTGCATGGACTGGCCCGGCGCCTGGGCTGCGTCGGCCTGACCCTGCCGCCGGGCGCGCGCGTGCGCTACCACGCCTCGGGGGGCTACGCGTCCCAGCACGTCCATGCCCTGCTGGCCGAGGCGGTGCGCCTGTGGCAGTCCTGGGGAGCGACCGAACGGCAGGCCCTGGACGCGCTGCTGCCGCTCTTGCGGGGCACGCTGGAATCCTTGGCGCGCAGCGGGGTTGCGGCCGGCATGCCGGGGCCCGTGTCTCGCGGGGATGCCGGGACGGTGCGCCTGCACCGCCAGGCGCTGCAGGCGGTCGATCCGGACATGCGGGACCTGTACGACCGCCTGTGCCGCCGGGGCGTGGCCCTGGCCCGGCAGGCGGGACGGCTGGACGCGGCCGGCGCCGAGGGCGTCGAACGGGTGCTGGACGCGCCCCCGGACCCTTGAGCCGGGACGGCGCTCAGGCGTCCGCGGGGGCGGCCGCCTGGCACACGTCCACCCAGGACGCGCCGGTCAGCCGGGCCAGGCGTTCGGGGGCGATGCGCACCGCGCTGCGGGTGGAGCCCGCAGCCGGCATGACGACGTCGAAATCGCGCAGGCTGATGTCGCAGTAGACCGGCAGGGGCCGGGCCAGGCCGAAGGGGCAGACGCCGCCCACCGGGTGGCCCGTCAGGCCGGCGACCTCGTCGGCGGGCAGCATTTTCGCGCGGCCGCCGAAGACCTGCCTGAGCTTGCGGTTGTCCAGGCGGGCGTCGCCCCGCGCCACGACCAGCACGGCCGTCTCGCCCGCCCGCAGGGACAGGGTCTTGGCGATCTGGCCGGGGGCCACGCCGTGTGCCTCGGCCGCCAGGGCGACGGTGGCCGTGCTCCGTTCCAGTTCGATGATGTCCAGGTCGGGCGCGTGTTCGGCGAAAAACCGCCGGACGGATTCGATCGTCATCTAAAATTCCAGGGTTATTCCGTCTATCATCATAGGCATTTCAGGCATGAAATGCTTTGAAACATTCCGGGCTGTCCGGATCGAAAAAAGAAGGCGATGGCCCGATGCTGAACCTGGACGCCCGCACCCTGCTGATCGTCGAAGCCTTCGTGCTGTTTCTCGTGGGCGGGTTGATGCTGCTGGCCGCCCTGCAGGGGAGACGCGACCGCACGCTGCTGTGGATGTCGGGCGCCCTGCTGCTCGGCGGGACGGGCTTCGTGGTCAGCATCGCGCGCGAGGTCCCGGGCTGGCGGGATCCGGTGATCATGCTGTCCAACATGCTGCTGATCACGGGGCATGCCTGCGTCTGGGCGAGCCTGCGGATCTACGTCGGCCGCCCCGCGCACGCGTGGGTGCTGCTGGCGGGGGCGGCGGCCTGGTTCGCGCTGTGCCTGTGGCCGTGGTTCCTGGCCGCGGACGCCGCGCGGCTCCTGGTCTTTTCCCTGCTGGCGATCGGCTACCTCGCGGCGGCCGGCCGGACATTGTGGCCCGAACGGCGCGAGGACGCGGGGTCGGTGCTCCCTCTGCTGATCGTGCTGATCGTCCATGGCCTGTTCTACTTCTATCGCGTGGTGTCGGCCGTCCGGGTGCCGGGCATGTCCTGGCTGCTGTGGCCGGATTTCACGGTGACCATCCTGGAAGGCATCCTGTTCGCCATCAGCCTGTCCTTCGGCGTCCTGATCCTGGTGCGCGCGCGGGCGGAACGACGGTACCGCCATGCGGCCCTCCACGATGCGCTGACTCTGCTGCCCAATCGCCGCGCCCTGTTCGAGCAGGGTGCGGCGGCCCTGGAGCGGGCGCATCGCGAGGGCCGGGACATGGCCCTGCTGATGTGCGACCTGGACTGGTTCAAGCGCATCAACGACGAGCACGGGCACGACACGGGCGACCGGGTCCTGGCCCTGTTCGCCGACGTCTTGCGCGCCCGGGTGCGCGCGGGCGATCTGTGCGCGCGCATCGGCGGCGAGGAATTCGTGGTCCTGGCGCCAGACCTGGGCCCCCTGGGCACCCTGGATCTGGCCGACCGGATCCGCCGCGCCCTGGCGGAGCGGGCTTCCCGAGCGACCGGCCGCCTGAGCGTGAGCATCGGCATTGCCTGCGCCTCGGTGGACGGCCACGACCTGGACCGCCTGCTGGCCTGCGCCGACCGGGCGCTGTACGAAGCCAAGGCCTCAGGGCGGGACTGCGTCCGCCAGTCGGCGGGCCTGGCCGCGTCCGGACGGACGTCCGCGCCGGCGGCGCGGGTGCGCGCCGCCGAGGCCGCCTCATCCTCTCTGGGAACCTGAACGATGGGCCACCTGGACGCGCGCACGCTGCTGATCGCCGAAATCCCGGTCCTGCTGCTGGTGGGCGGGCTGATCCTGGCGGCGGCCCTGCTGGGACGCCGCGACCGGACGCTGGGGTGGACCGGCGCCGCGCTGCTGCTCATGGGGGTGGGCTTCCTGCTGGGCGTGGCCGATCCGGGCAGCGCTTGGCAGCAGTCGGTGACCCGTTTCGGTGCCCTGCTGATCCTGGCCCATGCCTGCGTCTGGACCGGCCTGCGGGCGTTTTCCGGGAAGCCTCCACGATGGCTATGGGTCGCGGCCGGCCCGCTGGCCTGGTACGCGGTGTGCCAATGGCCCGGATTCGTGTTTTCCGGCGTGGCGCGCGTGATCGCGTACGGCCTGCCGACCCTGGCCTATACCGGGGCGGCCCTGTGGGAGCTGGGCTTCGATCCGCGCGGAAAGGGCGGCAATACGAGGCTGGCGGTCCTGCCGTCCGGCATCCTGCTGCTGCACGGCCTGCTGACCGCCGCGCGCATGGTGGTGGTGTCCCTGTCGGGACCCGAGCCGGGACGGCTGCGCTTCGATTTCCCGATGGCGGTGTTCGAGGGCATGCTGTTCTTCATCGGCGTGGCCTTCGCCGTCCTGATGATGGTGGGCGCGCGCTCGGAGCGGCGGTACCGCCACGCGGCCCTGCACGACGCCTTGACCGACCTGGCCAATCGGCGCGCCTTGTACGAACGGGGCGGCGACATGCTGCGGGACGCCCTGGCCCAGGGGCGGACCGTCGCCCTGCTGATGTGCGACCTGGATCGCTTCAAGCGCATCAACGACGATTGCGGGCACGAGGCCGGAGACCGGGTGCTGGCCGCTTTCGCGGGGGTGCTCCGCCGCGCCGTGCGCAAGGGCGACCTGTGCGCGCGCATCGGTGGCGAGGAATTCGTGGTCCTGGCGCCGGACATGGACGCCGAGGGCGCCCTGGGCCTGGCGGAGCGGATCCGGGAGCAGCTGCGGCAATGCGACTGCCGGGTGTGCGAACCCCTGAGCGTGAGCATCGGCGTCGTCTGCGCGCCGCGGGGTGGCGACGACCTGGGCACGCTGCTGGCCCGGGCCGACCGGGCGATGTACCGGGCCAAGGACGCGGGCCGCGACTGCGCCCGCCTGTGGACCGGGGATCCGGAGAACGGTGCTTCAGCCGCCGTAGCCGGGGGCGGCGGGGGGCGTGCGGGCCAGCATCCAGTCGATGCCTGATTCCCCGTGGGCCTGCAGCCAGTCGTTGGCCTGGCGGAAATGGCCGCAGCCGATGAAGGGGCGCGGCGGGCGCAGGGCGGACAGGGGCGAGGGGTGGTTGGCGGTCAGGACCTCGACCGGGCCGGCCGGGGGCTGCATGTCCAGCAGCGCGCGCCGCGCCTGGGCATGCGACCCCCAGAGCAGCAGGACCTTGGGGCGGGCCTCGCGCAGCACCCGCATGATCAGGGCGTCCGTGATGTGTTCCCAGCCCTTCTTGGCGTGCGAGGCCGGCTGGTGGGCCTCGACGGTGAGCGAGGTGTTCAGCAGCAGCACGCCCTGGCGCGCCCAGCGCACCAGGCTGTTGCGCGGCGGCTGTTCGGGTTCGCCGTATTCCTGGGCGAGCTCCCTGAACATGTTGCGCAGGCTGGGCGGCGTCGGGCAGAAGTCGGGCACCGAGAACGCCAGGCCCTGGGCCTGGTTCGGGCCGTGATAGGGGTCCTGGCCGACGATCACCACCTGGACCGCTTCCGGCGGAATCTCGATCAGGGCCCGGAAGGGCCGCAGGGGGAAGATGCACGCCCCGGCGGCCAGCCGTTCGGCCAGCATCGCGTCGAGCCGGTCCAGGATGCCCCGCAGGTGGGGGGCTTCGAGCGCGGATTTCCAGGCGGGCGGCAGCGTGTCGATCTGGGCGCGCAGGGAACCCTGGAACGCGTTGTGCACTTCGGTGTCGGGCGGAGGGAGCATGGTCGTGTGTCGGGGTGGGGGGCGGAAGGGGTCAGCGTGGACAGGTCCTGATCAGTGTAGCCAGACGGTCGGGCAGGCGGGGGTCGTCCATCTGCGACACGTTGAAGCGCATCATGCCGCCGGCCGTCTGCGCCTGGCTGAAGACGTTGCCGGGCGCCAGCATCAGGCCCTGCTGCAGGCCCGCCTGCGCCAGGCGGGCGCCGTCGATGCCGTCCGGCAGGCGGCACCACAGGAACATGCCGTCCTCGGGTTCGTGCCAGGGCCGCAGGCCCAGCGCGTTCAACTGGCGGATCGCGCGGGGCATGGCCCGCGCCAGCCGCTGGCGCAGCAGCCGCGTGTGCTGCTGCCAGGCGCCGTCGCGCAGCAGCCGGGCGATGACGGCCTGGGTCAGCCCGGCGCCGGAAAACGTCGTCGCGGTGCGCAGGTCGGCCAGGGCGTCCAGCCAGTCCTCGCGCGCGATCAGGTAGCCGCAGCGCAGGCTGGCGGACAGGGTCTTGGAAAAACTGCCGACCTGCGCGACCCGGTCGCGGCTGTCCTCGGCCGCCAGCCGGGCCGATGGCCGGGACTCGAAGTCGCCGAAGATGTCGTCCTCGATCAGGATCAGGTCGTGGGCCCGCGCCAGCGCCCGGATGCGCCGCGCCTTGTCGGCCGACAGCCGGGCGCCCGTCGGGTTGTGAGGCCCGGCGTTGCTGAGGTAGAGGCGCGGGCGGTGTTCCCGCAGGGCGGCCTCGAAACGGTCCATGTCCGGGCCGTCGGGGGTGTGGGGCACGCCGACGATGCGGGCCCGGTGCGCGCGCAGCAGCGCCAGGAAGTTGAAATAGCAGGGGTCGTCGACCAGGACGGCGTCGCCCGGCTCGATCAGGAAGCGGCACAGCAGGTCCACGGCCTGGGTCCCGGAATCGGTCAGCAGGATCTGCCGGGGATCGACCGCGAGGCCGCGCGCGCCCAGATGCCGGGCGATCTCGCTGCGCAGCGCCGGCAGGCCCAGGGCGGGGGCGTAGTCCGTCAGCGGGGCGTCGGGATCGCGCGCGACCTGGCGCAGGGCGCGGCGGATGGCGTCCCGGGGCATCCAGTCGTCCGGCAGCCAGCCGCAGCCGGGCTTCAGGGCCTGGGCGCCGAGGTCCAGCGACTGGCGCGATACCCACAGGGGATCGATCTGGCGGTCCAGGCGCGGACCGATCTCGGCCAGCGCCAGCGGGGCCAGGGGGCCGGCGACGTAGAAGCCGGCGCCGGCGCGCGCGCGGATGACGCCTTCGGCCGCCAGCCGGTCGTAGGCCTCGACGACGGTGGACTTGGAGACGCCGTGCTGCAGCGCCATGCCCCGCAGGGACGGCAGGCGCGCGCCGGGCGGCCATTCCCGGGCCGCGATGCGCTGGCGCACGAACCGCATGATGCCGGCGGTGCGGCCCGGAGAAGGAGAGAGCGGGATGTCCATGGGTGGAGGCTGTTCCCAGGCTGGGCGGGCACAGGATGGGCGATGAGGGACGATCAGTACAGTTCATCGATACTGTACTGCACTGTATCTGGATTCCATCCCGGAGGCAAGGCAAGCTGGAGTCCTCGCCCACCTCCCGTACAGAAAGAAAAGGAACACGGATGAACACCTCCACGCGCGGCTGGATCAACGGCATGATCGGCGTCGCGATCTTCAGCGGTTCGCTGCCGGCGACGCGGCTGGCCGTCCTGGGACTCGATCCCCTGTTCGTCACGGCGGCGCGGGCCGCCCTGGCCGGCCTGCTGGCCCTGGCCGCGCTGGCCTTCACGCGCAGCCCCCGGCCCGGACGGGCCGATCTGCGCACCCTGCTGCTGGTGGCCTTCGGGGTGGTGGTCGGCTTCCCCCTGTTTTCCGCCCTGGCCCTGCGGACCATCACCTCGGCGCATTCCCTGGTCTTCATCGGCCTGCTGCCGCTGGCGACGGCGATCTTCGGCACCTGGCTGGGCGGCGAACGACCCTCCCGCGCTTTCTGGACGTTCGCCGTCCTGGGCGCGGCCTCGGTGGCCGGGTTCGCGCTCAGCCGGGATGGTTCGGGTTCGCTGGGCGCCGACGCCCTGATGATGGCCGCCATCGTCACCTGCGGCTACGGCTACGCCGAAGGCGGCCGCCTGTCGCGCCGGCTGGGCGGCTGGCAGGTCATCTGCTGGGTGCTGGCGTTGTCGCTGCCGGTCAGCCTGCCCCTGGCGGTGGCCCTGCGCCCGGCCGTGTGGACCGGCGTCGCCGCGTCCGCCTGGGGCGGCCTGGCCTACGTGGCGGTCTTCAGCATGCTGGTCGGTTTCGTGTTCTGGTACCGGGGCCTGGCCCAGGGCGGCATCGCCGCCGTCGGCCAGCTGCAGCTGCTGCAGCCTTTCATGGGCCTGATGCTGGCCGCCTGGCTGCTGGACGAGCCCGTCACACCCGTCATGTTGGCGGTCACGGCCTTCGTCGTGGCCTGCGTGGCGGGGGCCAGGTACACGGCGGCCGCGCCGCCCGCGGCGGCCCCGGGGACCGCGCGCTGATCGCGCGGCGCGTCGTCGGACGCCGCGGGCCGGCCGTCCCTACATGGCGGCGTCGGCCCGCAGCGTGGCCACGAAGCGTTGCGTGCGCGGGTCGCGCGGATCGCGGAACAGTTCCGCGGACGGTCCCGATTCGATGACCGCGCCGTCCCGCAGGAACACGGTCTGGCGGGCGATCTGCGCCGCTAGGCGCAGGTCGTGGGTGGCCATCAGCATGGTCATGCCCTCGGCGGCCAGGTCCGCCAGGACGGCGACCACTTCCGCCGCCAACCCGGGGTCCAGGGCGGACGTGGGCTCGTCGCACAACAGCACGCGCGGCTCGGGCGCCAGCGCGCGGGCGATGGCCACGCGCTGCTGCTGGCCGCCCGACAGGCTGGACGGCCAGGCGTCGGCCTTTTCCCGCAGGCCGACCTTGTCCAGCAGCCCGAGGGCGCGTTCACGGGCGCGGTCGCGGCTCCAGCCCTTCACCGTCACCAGGCCCTCCATCACGTTCTGCACGGCGGTCTGGTGAGGGAACAGCTGGAAGTTCTGGAACACCATGCCGGTCTGCTGGCGGATGCGCTGCACCGCCGGCCGCGCCGGGAGGCGTCCGGGCTGGAATTCCAGGGTCTCCTCGCCCAGCGTCAGCCGGCCCGCGTCGGGGGCGTCGAGCAGGTTCACGCAGCGCAGCAGGGTGCTCTTGCCGCTGCCCGACGGGCCGATCAGGGCGGTGACCTGGCCCTCGGGGACGACGACGTCGACGCCGTGCAGCACCTCGTGGCCGGCGAAGGACTTGCGGATGCCTCGGAGTTCGATCATCGCTGCCCCTCGGTGAAGACGGCGTGCTGGCCGAAATGGCGTTCCAGGCGGGTCTGGACGGCCGACAGGATGGAGCACAGCGCCAGATAGATCAGGGCCGCCTCGATGTACAGGATCAGCGGCTCGTAGGTCACGGAGGCGATGCGCTGGGCCGCCTGGAAGATTTCCGGCACGGTGATCACGGCGGCCAGCGAGGTGTCCTTCACCAGGGCGATGAAGGAATTGGCCAGCGGCGGCACGGCCACGCGCGCCGCCTGGGGCAGCACCGTGCGCCGCAGCGCCTGCGCGCGCGTCATGCTCAGCGAATAGGCGGCATCCCATTGACCCTTGGGGATGGCCTCGATGGCGCTGCGGATGACCTCGGCGTTGTAGGCGCCCACGTTCAGCGAAAAGCCGATCAGGGCGGCCGGCAGCGGGTCGAGCACGAAGCCGACGCTGGGCAGGCCGTAGAAGATCACGAACAGCTGCACCAGCAGCGGCGTGCCGCGGATCAGCCAGACGTAGAACCGGACCAGCGCCACCAGCGGCGGCGGCCCGAACAGCCGCGCGATCGCGGTCAGGAACGCCAGCAGCAACCCGGCCGCGAAGGACAGGAGCGCCAGCGGCACGGTGAATTTGATCCCTCCGACCAGCAACGGCCAGAGGGAATCCGTCATCAAATGAAGCCAGTCCGGCACGGTCGGGGACTCCTGGTGATCGTGTCGCGGGGCGGGCTTACTTGACCTTGGCGGACAGGTCCTCGCCGAAGTAGCGCTCGGAGATCTGCTTGTACGTGCCGTCGTCGCGCAGGGCGTCCAGCGCCTTGTCGATGGCGGCCTTCAGGGCCGGCTGGTTCTTGCGCATCAGCACGCCGGACTGGCCGAACTCGGCGCTGTCGTCGGTGGCGACGACCTTGACCTTGGCCTTGGGCTGCTGGTGCTTGAAGTCCAGGAACGACAACTGGTCGTTGACGGTCGCGTCCACGCGGCCCGAGGTCAGCAGGGCGATGGCGTCGTTGAAGCCCTGCACCGGCACCACCTCGGCCCCGCTGCGCTGGGCGAGCTTGCCGAAGTTGCTGGTGATGGTGTTGGCCGAGCGCTTGCCCTTCAGGTCGGCGAAGGTGTGGATCGTGTCGTTGTCCTCGCGCACGATCAGCGCCGCCGCCGAGGCGATGTAGGGTTTGGAGAAGTCGAACTTGGCTTGCCGTTCTGGGCTGATGCCGACCTGGTTGATGACCACGTCGTAGCGGTTGACGTCCAGCCCGGCGATCAGGCCGTCCCACTTGCCTTCGACGAATTCGGCCTTGACGCCCAGCTGCTTGGCGATGGCGCGGGCGATGTCCACGTCGAAGCCGACGAGCCGGTTGTCCTTGGTGTCGTGGAAGGAGAACGGTGCGTAGGTGCCTTCGGTGCCGATGCGCAGGACGCCGGCCTTCTGGATGGCGGCGAGGTCGTCGGTGGCCGCCTGGGCGGCGGGCGCGGCGGCCAGCAGGGGGAGCAGGGAAGCGAACAGCAGGGCGGAGAGTTTTTTCTTCATGATGGACGGGGCGCTTTGATTAATTCAAGAGGTTATATGAATGCCGTGTCTTATGGTTTTTCATTCTAATGAGACGCCCTTCAAGTCGCAAAGGTTTTCGGCCTATCTGCATATCGCTTCTGGAAATATGGATCTACGCCGGACGGGCCGCCGCGCGGCTTGACCGGCGTCAATCGGGGCGGCGGCCATGCCGCATAGAATGCTTCCCATGCGATATGCGGGCAAGCGGACACGCGGATGCTTCGTCATCCACTGGCTTCTGGTCCTGGGGCTCTGGCTCCAGGTCGTCGGGCCCGTGTTCGCCGGCATTCCGCCGGCCGACCCCTTGCGGGGCGTGCAGATCGTGGCGTGCACGCCGGCCGGCATGGTGGTCATGGACCTGTCGTCCGATCCGGACGATCCGGACGGCTCCGGATCGCCGCGCATGCTCCGGACCGGCCATTGCCCGCTGTGCGCCACCACGCCCGCTCCACCGATGGCCGCCATGGCCGGCACCGCCGTGCCGGCCGCGCCCTGGGCCCAGCCCGCGGCAGGGTTCGACGAAACTCCCTGCGCCGCCCGGATCGCCGGGACCTGGGAATGGCCGCCCGCGCGTTGTCCTCCGCCTCGTTCATGCTGAAACCCTGATTTTTTGCCGCCGGGCCGCCCCAAGGCAAAACGGCCCCCTCGGGGGGATGAGGCAGGACACGGAATAGCCCCTTGAGGACTATCGCGTGCCTGACGAATCCGAGCAGCATGCCAGCTGCGAGGTGGACGCAAGCCGAAGGCGCGGCGTGGGGGCATTCTCTTGTTTCGGGGCCGCCCCGGTCTGCTGCATCGGCTGTGGGCGGCCCTGGATGTCTTTCAGCCTTTTCGCATAACGAGACTTCAATGAAGAAGGAAACCTTGTGGGTGGCCGGGATCCCGGTCGCCCTGATGACGCTCGGCCTGCCGCGGGCCGCGCTGTCCCAGCCCGTGCGGGCGCTGTCCCCCGTGGTCGTCACCGCGCCCGCCGCGGACGAACCCCTGGTGGTGCGCACGGATCCGAAGGCCCCGCGCCAGCCCGTGCCCGCCCATGACGGCGCGGATTTTCTCAAGAGCATCCCTGGCTTTTCCGTGATCCGCAAGGGTGGCACGGACGGCGATCCGGTGCTGCGCGGCTTTTCCGGCTCGCGCCTGGGCATTCTGCTCGACGGTCAGGAAATCTATGGCGGCTGCGGCGGGCGCATGGACCCGCCCACGGCCTACGTCTATCCCGAATCCTACGACCGCGTCACCGTCCTCAAGGGGCCGCAGAGCGTGCGCTACGGCGCGGGCCAGTCGGCCGGCGTGGTGCTGTTCGAGCGCGACGTGAAGCGCATGGAGTCCTTCGGCTGGAAGGCCGACGGCAGCCTGACACTGGGCAGCTTCGGGCGCAACGACCAGATGGCCGACGTGCTGGTCGGCGGGCCGCAGGGGTACGTGCGCGCCGGCGGCACCCGCGCCCAGGCCGACGACTACGAGGACGGCGACGGCAACCGCGTGCATTCCGAATACCTGCGCTGGAGCAGCCACGCCGCCGTCGGGCTGACGCCGGACGACAAGACGCGCATCGAACTGTCCGCCGCCTTGAGCGACGGCCGCGCGGCCTACGCCGACCGCGGCATGGACGGGGCGAAGTTCAAGCGCGAGAACGTGTCCCTGATGTTCGAGCGCAAGCGCATGGGCGGCCTGGTCGATGGGATCGAGGGGCGGGTCTACTACAACTACGTGGACCACGTCATGGACAACTACACCCTGCGCGACGTGAAAGCGGGCATGATGAAGCCCTACATGGCCAGCAATCCGGACCGCCGCACCACGGGCGGGCGGCTGAGCGCGACGCTGCGGCCTTCCGAGTCCTGGAAACTGGTCGTCGGCGCCGACGCCAAGCAGGACGTCCACCGCGCGCGGGGCAGCGGGATGCAGGCCTCGGCCGACGCCGCCGATGCCGCCTATCGCGCGGCGGCCCGGGTCGAGGACATGCGCTTCGAGCAGCATGGCGTCTTCGGCGAAAGCACCTGGTTCCTGACCGACGCCGACCGCGTGGTCGGCGGCCTGCGGGTCGACTGGATCGAGGCCCGCGACAAGCGCATGCCTTCCAAGTCGGCCACCGCCGGCCGCAAGAACGACCGCGCCCTGTCCAGCGGCTTCCTGCGCTACGAGCGCGATTACGGCGACAACAGCACCTGGTACGCGGGGCTCGGCCATTCCGAGCGCTTCCCAGATTACTGGGAGCTGATGAAGGGCGGCGCCGACGGCACCAACAGCGCCTTCCTGTCCACCAAGCCGGAAAAGCTCAACCAGCTGGACATCGGCACGAACTGGCGCAGCGGCCCCTACGCGCTGTCGGCCTCGGCCTTCTACAGCCGTGTGGACGACTACATCCTCATCGACTGGAACCGCAGCCGGACCCGCAACGTCGACGCCACGGTCATGGGCGGCGAACTGGACGCCTCCTGGCAGTTCCACCCGTCCTGGCAGGGCGTGGCCAGCCTGTCCTACGTGTACGGCAAGAACCGCACGGACGGCACCGCGCTGGCCCAGCAGCCGCCGCTGGAAGCCCGCCTGGGGCTGAACTATGCCCAGGGGCCGTATTCCGCGGGCATCCTCTGGCGCCTGGTGGCTTCTCAGAACCGCTACGACGAAGGCATGGGCGGCATCGCCGGCAAGGACCTCGGTCCCACCGGCGGCTTCGGCGTGCTGTCGCTCAACGCCGGCTGGCGGCCGAACAAGACCGTGCTGCTGACCGCCGGCGTGGACAATGTCCTGAACAAGACCTACGCCGAGCACCTGTCGAAGTCGGGCGTGGATATCCCCGGCAGCGTGTCCTTCGTGGACACGCGGATCAACGAGCCGGGCCGGGTCTTCTGGCTGAAGGCGCAGATCGCGCTGGATTGACCTGAACGGGCGGCATCCCGCGCCCGCCGCGCGGGATGCCGGGGATGGTCCCGGCCGCGCCGTCCCGCGCCCGGGACCGGCACCGTCCGGCTCTCGATGTCTCAGTGTTTCCCCTCATTGGGATTTTCTTTTCTGTCAATCCATCTGGTGTTATAACTGACATGTCAGATCAAATATATGTAGAAATCCATACTGACATATCGACTGTCGGACCGGCAGCGTACCCTCGAGGACAAGGAGCGAGACAATGAAGCGTTTTCACAGGACTTTGTTTGGACAGGTGGTGATCGCCCTGGTGCTGGGGATCATCGTGGGCGTGGCGTGGCCGGAATTCGCGACGTCGCTCAAGCCGCTGGGCGACGGCTTCATCAAGCTGATCAAGATGATCATCGCGCCGCTGGTGTTCTGCGTGGTGGTGCACGGCATCTGCGGCACCAGCGACATCCGCAAGGTGGGCCGCGTCGGGGTCAAGGCCCTGGTGTATTTCGAGGTCGTGACGACCTTCGCGCTGGCCCTGGGGATCGGGCTGGCCTATCTGTTCACGCCCGGGCACGGCATGCACGTCGATCCGGGCACGCTGGATGCCAGCGCCCTGTCCGCCTACACCTCGCGCGTGGGCGGCGCCACCGACACGGTCGGCTTCCTGATGCGCATCATCCCCACCACGTTCGTGGACGCCTTCGCCTCGGGCGATATCCTGCAGGTGCTGCTGATCTCCATCCTGTTCGGCGTCGCGGTGGCCCTGCTGGGGGAACGCGGCCGTCCCGTCGTCCATCTGGTCGACAGCCTGTCGCACGTGTTCTTCAAGATCATCGGCTTCATCGTCAAGCTGGCCCCGCTGGGCGTGCTGGGGGCCATCGCCTTCACGGTGGGCAAATACGGCGTGGGCACGCTGGGGTCCCTGGGGCTGCTGGTGGCCCTGTTCTACGTGACCTGCGTGATTTTCGTGCTGGTCGTGCTGGGCATCATCCTGCGTCTGGCGGGCTTCAACATCCTGAAGCTGCTGCGCTACCTGCGTGAAGAACTGCTGGTGGTGCTGGGCACGGCTTCTTCCGACGCGGTCCTGCCGCAGGTCATGCGCAAACTGGAACTCATGGGGGTGCGCGGCTCGACCGTCGGCCTGGTGGTGCCGACCGGCTACTCGTTCAACCTGGACGGGTTCTCGATCTACCTGACGCTGGCCGCCGTCTTCATCGCCCAGGCCACGGACACGCCGCTGGAATTCTCCCACCTGCTGCTGATCCTGGGCGTGTCCCTGCTGACCTCCAAGGGGGCCCACGGCGTGCCCGGCTCGGCCATCGTGATCCTGGCGGCCACGCTCAGCGTGATCCCCGACATTCCCGCGATCGGCCTGGTGCTGGTGCTGTCGGTCGACTGGTTCATGGGCATGGCGCGCGCGCTCACCAACATGATCGGCAATTGCGTCGGCACCGTCGTCATCGGCGCCTGGGAAGGCGACGTGGACCGCCAGCGCGCCCACGACGTGCTGGACGGCAGGATCGAGGTCGACCTGCGCGACGCCGAGGACGCGGCCGCCGCTCCGGGACAGGCGTGATGGCGGACGACATGCTGTTGGCCGACCAGGCTTTCCTCGCCTTCCGGGACCTGCTGTTCCGGGGCGAGGTCCGGGCCGGCCAGCTGGTTTCGATCGCGGAGCTGGTGGAAAAGACCGGCTTTCCGCTGGCGCCCGTGCGCGAAGCCGCGAAGCATGCCGAATCCACCGGCCTGGTGCGGATCCTGCCCAAGCGCGGGGTGCTGATCATCGAGCCCACGCCCGACACGATCCGCTCCTGTTTCCACCTGCGCTGCATGCTGGACCAGGAAGGCGCCCGGATCCTGGCCGCGCGGCTGGACGGGGCCCCGATGCGGGCCCTGCGCGAGGAACACGCCGCCGTCCGGGACCAGGCGTTCGGCGGCATCACGCTGGAACTCCAGCAGTGGGCCATGGCGGTCGACTGGAAGCTGCACCTGGCCCTGTCCGAGGCGCTGGACAATCCGCTGGCGGCGGGCGTCTACGCCAGCAACTACGATCGCATCACGGTGCTGCAGCAATCGCGCCGGCTGCTGCCCGAACGCATCATTCCCGCCATGGACGAGCACCTGCGGATCATCGACGCCGTGCTGGCCGGGCGCGAAGAGGACGCCGTCCAGGCCGTGCGCACCCACCTGTCGGGCACCCTGCGCTGGTGGGGCATCGGGCTGTACGGGGACTGACGCCGTCCGGGGCGCCCGCGCCGTGATCCGGGTTGGACCGGGCTTGCCGATGAAGGGGCCGGCCCGTTACATTGGTCTGTACGTTCCGTGAGCAGCGTCCATGACCCTCCATCCGGCCCATCTGGCGGAATCCCGCCGCGCCTTCGGCGCCGTCAGCGCGCTGCTGGTGATCCTGGTCGTGGTCACGACCCTGCGGCTGCCGGCCGCCGCCAGCGACGTCAGCCATTTCCTGTCGCTGCACATGGCGCTGGAAACGCTGTCCATCGTGGTGGCGTCCCTCATCTTCGGGCTCATCTGGAGTTCGCGCCACGAGAACCTGCCGGGCAATCTCCTGTGGCTGGCCAGCGCCTTCCTGGGCGTGGCGCTGCTGGACTTCCTGCACCTGTTGTCCCTGCCGGGCATGCCGGCCTTCATCACGCCCGGCTCGACTGCCACAAGCACCGGCTTCTGGCTGGCCGCCCGGCTGGTGGGGGCGCTGGGCCTGCTGGCCGCGGTCTGGATGCCCTGGCGGGTCCGCCCGATCCGGATGCCCCTGGGCGTCTGGCAACTGCTCGTCCTGCTGCTGGTCTTCGGCGCGACGGTTCTGCTCCTGCGCGCGCCGCCGTGGCTGCCGGCCACCTACATCCCGGGCTGGGGGCCGACCGCGTTCACGGTCGGCGCCGAATACGCGATCCTCGTCCTGAACCTGCTGGCGGCCGTCCGGCTGCTGTGGCTCATGCGCCTGCCCCGCCGTTTCAACGCCGGCGCCTTGTTCGCGGCCGCCTGCATCATGGCCCAGAGCGAGTTCTTCCTGACGCGCTACATGGGCGTCATGGACGTCTACAACCTGTTCGGGCACTTCTACAAGGTGCTGGCCTATCTCTACCTGTACCGGGCCGTTTTCGTGGAAACCGTCCAGCACCCCTACGCCATGATGGACGAAGCCCGGCAGCGCCTGCAGGCGACGCTGGACGCCCTGCCCGACCTGGTGGTCGAAATGGACGCGCGGGGCCGCTATCTGGCCGTGCATGCCGCCCCGGAGGCGGAGGCGCCCCGGCCCGAGTCCGGCCTGCGGGGCCGGCTGGTCGAGGACATCCTGCCGCCGCAGGCCGCCGACACGGTCCTCGCGGCGCTCGGCGAAGCCGGCCGGCAGGGGGTCTCGCGCGGCAGGATCCTCAGCCTGCGGGTCGGCGGGGACACCCGCTGGTTCGAGCTGTCCGTGGCGCGCAAGCCGGCCCGGCCGGGGGGCGACGACCGCTACGTCGTCATTTCGCGGGACGTCACGCAGCGCCACGAAAGCGAGCAGATGCTGCGCAAGTTCTCCCTGGCGGTGGCGCAGAGCCCGGTGTCCATCATGATCCTGGACGCGGCCTACCGCATCGAATACGCCAACGAGGCCTACAGCCGCCTGAGCGGATACACCAACCAGGAACTGCTGGGGCGCAGCCCCGTCGACCTGTGGTCCCCCCGCATGCCGGAATCGACCGTGCTCGGCATGACCGCCCAGGTCGCCCGGGGCGAGCCCTGGCAGGGCGAACTGGTCAGCCTTGGCAAGACCGGCCAGGAATTCACGGAATCGGTGCTGGTCTATCCGGTGCGCAACGCCGACGGGGAAATCACCAATTATCTGTCGCTCAAGGAAAACATCACCGAAAAGAAGCAGGCCGCCGCCCGGATCCAGCAACTGTCGCACTACGACCAACTGACCGGACTGCCCAACCGCACCTTGCTGCACGAGCACTTCCAGTACGCCAGCCTGCAGTTCCGCGCGCTGGCCGTCCTGTGGGTCGATCTGGACCGCTTCAAGGACGTCAACGATTCCCTCGGCCACCAGGCGGGGGACACCCTGTTGCAGGAAATGGCCCACCGCCTGCGCACGGCCCTGCGGGCGCAGGACATCCTGTCGCGCCTGTCGGGCGACGATTTCCTGGCCATCCTGCCGGGCGCCGGCCAGCAGGAGGCGGCCCGCGGCGCGCAGGCCCTGCTGGATGCCGTGGCGCTGCCGCTGCGGCTGGACGGCCAGGAAATCTTCGTGACGGCGTCCGTCGGCATCGCGCTGTATCCGGCCGACGCCGGCGAGCTGGACGTCCTGCTGAAGCATGCCGAGACCGCCATGTACCGGGTCAAGTCCGACGGCCGCAACGGCAGCTGCTTCTTCACGCCCGAAATGCAGGCCAGGTCCGCCCGCCTGATCGCGCTGGGCCATGCCCTGAAGCAGGCGCAGCAGCGCGGCGAGCTGCGGCTGGTCTACCAGCCGCAGCTGCGCCTGTCGGAACATCGGATCTTCGGCGCGGAGGCGCTGCTGCGCTGGGATTCGCCCCAATGGGGGGCGGTCAGCCCGGCCGAGTTCATTCCGATCGCCGAATCGTCCGGCCTGATCGTGTCCATCGGGGACTGGGTGCTGCGCACCGCCCTGCGGCAGATCCGGATCTGGCTGGACCGCGGCCTGTCCGACCTGGTCGTCGCCGTGAACCTGTCGGCGGTGCAGTTCGACCAGCCCGATCTGCCCGACCGGATCAGCCGGCTGCTGGACGAGGCGGGCGTGCCGCCCCGTTGCCTGGAACTGGAGCTGACCGAGGCGGCCGCCATGAAGACCCCGGAAACCGCCGCGCAGAAGATCCAGGACCTCCACCAGCGCGGCATCCGCCTGGCGATCGATGATTTCGGCACGGGCTATTCATCGCTCAGCTATCTCAAGCGCTTCAAGATCCACAAGCTCAAGATCGACCAGAGCTTCGTGCGCGACATCGATTCCGACATGGACGACCAGGCGATCGCGTCAGCCATCATCCAGATGGCCCGCAGCCTGAGCATGGGCACCATCGCCGAAGGCGTGGAAACGGCCGAACAGCTGGATTTCCTGCGCGCCAGCGGCTGCGACGACATCCAGGGCTATCACTTCAGCCGGCCACTGGAGCCCGACGCCTTCGAACATTTCGTCCAGCGCTACGGGCGGGATGCCGGCGGGCGCGCGCCGGAAGCCTGACCGCGGCTGCCGGCGCCTGGCCGTGGAACGGCCGGATCAGTCCGGCAGCCGTTCCCAGATCGTCAGTTGCGACAGCGTGTGCTGGAACTTGCGCCGCGTCTCGCGGATGACGAAGGGTACGTCCGTCGGTTCGCCCAGCAGCCGGAAGTGCGGTGTGAGGTGTTCCTTCAGGCCGTCCAGCGTGGTGTGGTTCTCCGCGTCCCGCTTGAAGCCGCCCAGCCAGGAGGCGCGCGGCGTGTGCTCCTCGAGCCAGGTGTAGGGCGAGGCGATCAGCAGCAGGCCGCCCGGAACGATGCGCTCGTGGATCCGGTCCAGGAAGCGGGCGGGATCGTACAGGCGGTCGATCAGGTTGGCGGCCAGGACCAGGTCGTAGTCCGTGAACTGGGGCTTCAGGTTGCAGGCGTCGCCCTGGAAGAACTCCACCCGTTCGACGGCCTCGCCCAGGCCCAGCTCGGCCAGCGTGCGGGTCTTGTAGGACACCAGCTCGCCCTCGTCGGCCAGGGTGTAGCGCAGCTGGCCCGTCTGGATCAGTTGCACGCCCTGGTTGATGAAGCGGGCCGAGAAATCCACCCCCGTCACCCGCTCGAAGACCCGGGCCAGCTCGAACGTGGCCCGCCCGGAGGCGCAGCCCAGGTCCAGCGCGCGGCGGCGGGGGCGGTCGCCCAGGGCCTCGATGGCCCGCCGCGCCAGGGCCTGCGGGAAGTTGGGCACGCCGAAATACGAGTCGCCGTAGTGGAATTCGGCGTACTCGGACATCAGCTTGTCGGTTTCGTAGTAGGCGGCCGGGGCCTCGGCGGGCGCGTGGGACACGACATAGCGGAAGCCCGCGTGCTGGAAGAAATGCCGGCGGAAGGCGTAGCGCGAGGCGCGCACGGCCTCGTTGCCGCAGGCGATCCAGGAACCGCCCTTGATCAGGTTGTGGCGCCCGTCGAAGGTCGGCGTCGTGAAGTCGTCGTAGATCGGGTGGACGTCGAAGCCGTCGAACGGGTAGGTGGGCGTCTCGGTCCATTGCCAGACGTTGCCCACCACGTCGTACCAGTCGCCGTGGCGCCAGGTGTCCACCGGGCAGGACGAGGCGCCGTGGTCCAGGTGCAGGTTGGCGGCGCAGGGCTGGTCGCCGGGGTCGCGCAGGCCGGCGGCGTCGTACAGCCGGTACCATTCGTCCTCGGTGGGCAGGCGCACGGGCTGGCCGGTCTCGGCCGCCTTCCAGTTGCAGAAGGCCTTGGCCTCCAGGTAGTTGACCTCGACCGGCCAGGACCAGGGCATGGGAATTTCCCCGGTCATCAGGCGCAGACACCAGCCCTGGGTCTTTTTACCGCCGGGCCGTCCCAAGGTAAAAGGCGCCCCCTCGGGGGGCGGCGAGCCGCAAGGCGTAGCGAGGGGGCCCTTCTTGACCCAGAATGTCGGGTGTTCCGCCTGGCTGTAGGCCAGCCACTGGCGGCCTTCCTCGGTCCAGTCGCGGTGGTTGCGGTAGCCGCCCGCCTCGACGAAGGCCAGGAATTCCCGGTTGCTCACCAGGTAGCGCCCCGCCTCGAAGGATTCGACCTCGGCGACGTGGGTGCCGTATTCGTTGTCCCAGCCGTATTGGGGATCGTCGAAGGCCTTGCCCACGCGCACCGTGCCGGCGGGCACGCGGACGAGACCGTTTTCGGGTGGCTCGCCGCCGGCGTCGGGGATGGGTGCCCATTCCGGCACGGCGCGCACGTATTTCAGCGCGTGCTGGCGGATCAGGACCGAGGACGTTTCCAGGTGGATGCGCTCGTGCTCGATGCCCATGACGATGGCCCACCAGGGATTCCGCCAATCGATCGGGGATTGCAGCGGGGCGTGGTCGATCAGGTCCAGGACCAGGGCGCGCACGCGGCCCCGGTAGGCGCGGACCTCGGCCACGGAGGGCCAGTCGTAGTGGGCGTCGTCCAGGTCGTCCCAGCTCATCTCGTCCACGCCGACGGCGAAGACCGATTCCAGCCGATGGTCCAGGCGCCGGTCGATCATGCGCGTGAGCAGCAGCTTGTTGACGAAGAAGGTGGCGGTGTGGCCGAAGTAGAAGATCAGCGGATGGCGCAGGGGGATCGGCTTGACGACGTAGGCCTCGTCGCTGGCCAGGCACTGGAACAGGGACTCGTAGCGGTCGAAGGTGTCCAGGAAATAGCGCCGGATGGCGGCGCGCAGGCGATCCGTATCGGGTTCGGCCAGATCGGGGGTGCGCGCGAACAGTGCGTCGGGCGCGGTCCGGGCGTCTGGGGTGGGGGGCAGTGGCGCGGCGGTGGAGGGCATCATCGGATTCCTGCGGATTCGGCCTTGCGGCATGCGTGCGCGAGGCGGGGGATCAACCATTTAGACTACCACGGCCTCGCGGCGCTCGAGGCCGTGCGCGGACGCCGGGGCGTCAATAGCCGTGGAAGCTTTCGTCCAGGATGGCGTCGTCGGGGACGCCGGCCGCGGCCAGGCCCGCGCGGATCTCCTCGACCATGGCGGGCGCGCCGGTCACGTAGCACAGGGGATTGTCCAGGCCCTGGAGCGCCTGTTCCAGCATGGCCGCGTCGATCCGGCCGCGCAGTCCGTCCCAGGCGTCGTCGGCCGGGCCGGTCAGGGTGGCCAGCAGGCGCAGGCGCGGGTCGAGCCGCGCGAGTCCGCGCAGTTCCTCCAGGAAGGCGGCCTGCTCCCGGGTCCGGTTGGAATAGAGCAGCAGGAACCGCTGGTCCGAGTCGCGGTGCGCGGCGTCGCGCAGCAGGCTGACGCAGGGCGTGATGCCGATGCCGCCGGCGACCAGGACCAGGGGCCGGTCCGTCCCGGCGGGCGGGGTGAGCTTGCCGTAGGGCCCGCTGAACTTCAGTTCCGCGCCGGGCCGCAGCCGCGTCAGGGCCTGCTTGAACGGCGTGGCGCGGACGCGGGTGGCGACGCACAGTTCGGGCTCGTGCGGGGCGCTGACCAGCGAAAAGGTATGCCGCAGGACCGGCGCGTCCGGCGTATCGGACGGCAGTGTCAGCGAAACGGTCTGTCCGGGCTGGAACCGGAAGTCCCCGGGCTTGCTGAAATGGACCGCGACGGTGTCGCGCGCGATGTCGTCGATGCGCAGCAATGCGCTGGGCCAGGTGGCCATGGCGTTCTCCTCGGGCCGCCCCTCGTGGGCGGATTTTGATCCATAATCCTCTTGGATGCGCAAAAACGATAATACGTTTCACGTCTGTCTGTCACAGGGGAGGCTGATCTGTCGGATCGCGACCGGATTGCTGGGGCGTTGCGCGGCATGACGATGCCGGCGGGCTGGCATGCCCGGTGGCGGGCGCGGATCGCCGCGGCGATCGGTCTGGCGCTGTGCCTGTCCGGCGCGGCGCCGTCCCTGGCGGCCGTCCCCGAGGCCGCCTGTCCGACGCTCGGGCTGTCTTCCAGCCATGCGGACATTCCTTCCCTGCCGCAACTGTGCTTCCTGCGGGACGAGGCCCATGCCCTCGGTCCGGGCGATGTCCTGGGCGGGGCGCTGCCGATGGACCGCCGGGACGCGGACCAGCTCGTGTTCCGGCACAACCAGTCCGCCTATTGGGTCTACGTGCCCCTGCGCAACCTGGAATCCTCGGGCCGCACCTGGTACCTGCAGCTGGACTACCCGCTGCTCGACGAGGTCGACGTCTGGACCTACGACCTCGGGACCGCCGCCGATCCCCGGGCGCCGCCCAGGCTCCTGGGCGCGGCGCGCATGGGGGACGCCCGGCCCTTCGGCGCGCGGCCGGTGCGCCACCGCCTGTTCCTGCTGCCCCTGGACTTCGGGCCCGGACAATCGCTCGCGGTCGTCCTCCGGGTGCACAGCAGCGGGGCGATCAACATACCCCTGTCGCTGCACTCGGGCGCCTCGGCCATCGGCTGGGCCCAGGACCACGGCCTGAGCCAGGGCATGTTCCTGGGCGCCCTGGTCATGCTGGCCCTGTTCAACGCCGCCCTCTACCTGCGGCTGCGGATCCGCCAGTCCCTCTACAACACCGCCTACATCGTCTGCGCCGGGCTGTTCCTGACGTCCATGTCCGGCCTGTCGTTCCAGTACCTGTGGCCGGACTGGCCCTGGCTGGCGAACCGTTCGGTGCCCCTGACCGAGATCCTGGCCATCCTCAGCCTGCTCTGGTTCACGCGCCATTTCCTGGGCATCGGGCCCGCCCGGTGGCCGCGCCAGTCCTGGCTGATCCGCATCCTGGCCGGGATCGGCGCGGCGCTGCTCGCGGCCAGCCTGGTCGTGCCCTACGCGCTCATCATCAAGATCGACACGGCCTACGCCCTGGCCTGCATGGTGGCCATGTTCGGCCTGGGCCTGCGCCACCTGCGGCGGGGCGAACGCGCCGCGCGCTGGTACGTGCTGTCCTGGCTGGTGTTCTTCGCCGGCTACCTGGCCTACGGGCTGGCGGCCTTCGGCTACATTCCCGGATTCATGGCCCAGGAACGCTGGATGCAGATCGCCCTGGGCAGCCAGATGTTCCTGCTGACCTACGCCGAGGTCATGCAGTTGCACGACCTGATGCGCCGGGCGCTGGAGATCGAGGCCGGCGCCCGCAGTTCGCTGCAGCACGAGGTCCAGTCGCGCACGGCGGACCTGCGCGCCACCATGGGGGCGCTGGAGCAGGCCAACCGGCAGCTGCGCGAGCTGACCCTGCACGATCCGCTGACGGGGCTGCTCAACCGGCGCGGCCTGGACGAGGCGCTGGCGCGGTTCGCCGAGGCCGAGGGCGCGGCCGTGCGCGGGACGCTGGTCATCTTCGACCTGGACCACTTCAAGCGGGTCAACGACGTCCATGGGCACGACGCGGGCGACGCCGCGCTGCGCTGGGTCGCCGAGGTCCTGCTGAACCTGCTGCGGCGCCGCTCGGACGTGCTGGCGCGGTTCGGCGGCGAGGAATTCGTGGCGCTGCTGCCGGCCACCACGCTGGACGACGCGGTCATCCTGGCCGCCGGCGTGCTCGAGCACGTGCGCCGGAATCCCATCGACCTGGGGGGCGGTCATGCGGTCGAGCTGACCCTGAGCGCCGGCGCCGCCCAATGGAAAGAGGGCGAGACCCCGCAGTCCCTGTTCCGCCGCGCCGACGAAAGCCTGTACCGCGCCAAGGCTTCCGGGCGGGACCGGCTGGTGGCGGACGACGGCTCAGGCTAGCACCACTTCGCCCACTTTCGCCCGCAGGGCCTCGAAGCCTTCGGCCTGCCGCGCCTGGCTGTTGCAGAACAGCCGGTCGATGCGTTCGGCCGGGCAATAGGTTTCCCGGCTGGCGGCGCCGATCTTGCTGTGATCCGCCAGGATCCAGGTTTCGGCGGCCCCCTCGGACATGGCGCGGGCGATCAGCGCCTCGTCGTGCAGGAAGCTCGCGGCGCCCTGGCGGGCGTTCACCGCCACCGGCGACAGCAGGGCGATGTCGGCGCGGAAGGTCTGGATCTGCAGGATGGTCGAGGCGCCCGAGGTCGAGGACAGGGCCGTGTTCAGCACCCCCGGCAGGATGATGATCTGGTTGTCCGGGTTGCCGGGCGACTCGCTGAAGCAGGCGGCCGCGCTCAGCGAGTTCGTGATCAGGGTCAGGCCGCTCAGCTGCGCCAGTTCGCGGGCCAGAAGGGTCGTGGTGCTGCCGGCGTCCATGAACAGGGTGACCGGGGTGCGCAGCCGCTGGGCGGCGGCGCGGACGATGGCCTTCTTGGCCGCGATGTGGATGGTGTTGCGCTTGTCGATGGGTGGTTCGTCGCTCAGGTGGACGGCCCCGCCGTGCACGCGCTGCAGCAGGCCCAGCGCTTCCAGTTCCAGGAAATCCCGGCGGACGGTTTCCCGGGAGACGCCCAGTTCCCGGACGGCGTCCTCGGTCGTGATGCGCTCGTGGCGCTGCAGCAGCATGCGGATCTTCTGGTGGCGCGCTTCGGACCACATGTCAGGCCGCCTCGGGAGAAAGGTTGGGGCGGAAATAATAAACCAGCGCCCGCATCATGAGCATGGCGGCCGCCACGACCAGGATGATGATGGTCGAGAAGGCCGCCGCCTGGGACACGAAGCCCGCCTCGTTCAGGTGCATCACGGAGACGGCGGCGACGTTGAGCTGGGGCGTGACCAGGAAGATCACGGCCGACAGGGTCACCATCGAACGCATGAACAGGAAGAAGAACACCGCCAGCACGGTCGGCGCGATCACGGGCAGGATGGCGTCGCCCATGACGTGGCGGACCTTGCCGCCCAGGCAGGCGGCGGCTTCCTCCAGGGCCTGGGGCACCATGCGCATGCCGGTGGCCATCGTCAGGAAGCCCTGGGTGTGGTAGTGGTAGAAATTGCACAGGGCGATCAGCAGCGCGCTGCCGTACAGCCAGTGCAGCGGGTAGAGGGGATCGTTGAAGGTGAAGATGTAGGACAGGCCCAGGACCAGCCCCGGCACGCCGACCGGCAGGACGGCCATCAGGTAGATGGCCTTGGCCAGCCGGCCCCGCAGGTTGCGCACGCCGTACGCCAGCAGGAACAGCAGCACGATGCCGATCAGGGCGGCGGCCACCGATACGTACAGCGTGGTCCAGATGGGCTGGTAGCCGCTGGCGATGTCGACGTGGAAGTTCGCCAGCGTCAGGCTCATGTTGTAGGGCCACAGCTTGACGAAGCTGGCGAAGACGACCACGGCGATGATCGCCCAGATCGCCAGCGCCGTCGCATGGGTGACCAGGCCCAGCAGGGCGTCGCGCCAGCGCGCCGGCGCCGGCCGCAGCGGGATCCGGCTCTCGGAACTGCCGCCGAACTGCTTCTGGGACGCTACCCGCTCGATATAGACCGACAGCAGGGCGGGCAGCAGCAGGATGATGCCCACGACCGAGCCCATGCCGAAATTCTGCTGCCCGGACACCTGGCTGAAGATTTCCGTGGCCAGGACGCGGTAGTCCCCCGCGATCACGGCGGCGTTGCCGAAGTCGGTGATCGTGATCGTGAAGACCACGAAGGCCGCGCTCAGCAGGCCGAACTTGCAGTTGGGCAGGGTGATGTGGAAGAACTGCTGGCGCGGGCTGGCGCCCATCACGGTGGCGGCGTCGTAGTAGCGGGCGTCGGCGTTGCGCAAGGCCGCCTGGATGATCATGATGGCCTGCGGCAGGGCGTAGAACACGTCCGAGAGCAGCAGCCCCCAGTAGCCGTAGATGTTCTGCTCGATGCCCGTCCACTGGTAGAGCAGGCCGTTGCGCCCCAGCAGGAACAGCAGCCCCAGGCCTTGCACCAGCGAGGGCGCCAGCAGCGGCAGCAGCAGGCTCAGCCGGACCCAGGACTTGAACCGGATCCGGCTGCGCTCGAGCGCGTAGGCGATGGGAAAGCCCAGCAGGATGCAGACCAGGGTGGTGCTCAGGCTGATGGACAGGCTGTTGACCCCGGCGGTCACCAGTCCGGGCGTGGAGGGGATGGCGGCGTAGTTGTCCAGGCCCAGCGTGCCGTCCCACTGGACGAAGCTCTGCCAGAAGATCGTCAGCAGGGGATAGCCGAAGAACAGGATCAGCGCGAGGGCCGGGACGGCGACGCAGACCCGGGTCAGCCATTGCTCGGGGGTGCCGGCCAGGCGCGCGGCCAGGCCGCCGGGGGAAGAAGCCGCCGTGGGGGACAGGGGCATGCCGGTCTCCTTGAATCGGTGTGAGCGGGGCTCAGGCCGCGACCCAGCGGCCGCGTTCGGGGTCGATGGCCGGACGGACCCGGTCGCCTTCGCGGTATGCGGCCGCGGCGTGCTGCTCGACCCGCAGGTCCAGGTCGCCCCAGCGCAGCGTCATGCGGCACAGATTGCCCAGGAAGGTCACGGAGCTGACCGTGGCCGGACCGTCGGCGTCGGCGGCCAGCCGGATGTGCTCCGGCCGCACGCACAGCAGCCATTGCGATTCGTCCGCGGGCGGCGGGCGGACCGCCAGCGCCTCGGGCGCGTGCCGGCGCGCCCAGTCAGCCGGCAGCAGATTGCTCAGGCCGATGAAATCGGCGACGAAGCGGGTCCTGGGCTCGTGATAGAGCTCCTGCGGGGATCCCACCTGCTCGATGGCGCCGTTGTTCATGCAGACGATGGTGTCGGCCAGCATCAGGGCTTCTTCCTGGTCGTGCGTCACCATGATGGTCGGGATCTTCAGGCGGCGCTGGACCTCGCGGATTTCGTGGCGCATTTCGTTGCGCACCCGGGCGTCCAGCGCCGACAGCGGTTCGTCCAGCAGGATCAGGCGGGGGTTGACGGCCAGCGCGCGGGCGAGGGCCACGCGCTGCTGCTGGCCCCCCGAGAGCTGCCACGGGAAGCGCTCGGCCATGTCGGGGATGCGGATCAGCTTGAGCAGTTCGTCGACGCGCGTTGCGATCCGCGCCGGGGGCTCGTGGCGGATGCGCAGCCCGTAGCCGATGTTCTCGCGCACGGTCATGTTCGGAAACAGTGAGTAGGACTGGAAGACGATGCCGAAGTTGCGGCTGCGCGGCGGCATCCGGCTCAGGTCCTGCCCCGAGAACAGCAGTTCGCCCCCGTCGGCCTGCAGCAGTCCCGCGATGATCCTCAGCAGGGTCGTCTTGCCGCAGCCGCTGGGGCCGAGCAGGCAGACGAAATCGTGCGGTCCGACGCTCAGGCTGATGTCCTTGAGCGCCTGGAAGCCGTCGAACGACTTGCGGACGTGGGAGAGTTCCAGACTCATGCGGCCTCCGGGTGCGGCGGGGCGGGGCTGGCCGCGGACGACGCGGCCCGGCCCGGCGGGGGGTTAGCGTGCGGTGACTTGTTGCCAGGTCTTGAGCGTTTCCGCGCGTCCGGCCGCCGATTTTTCGAAGTCGATCGGGAACAGGACCTTGTCCACGTCCTGCGGCAGGCCGGCCTTCATCAACTGTTCGGATGGTTCGACGCCGGGGATGGTGACGATCTCCTTGTATTTCTTGTACAGGGCAGCGGCCTCGGGCGAGAGCGTCCAGTCCAGGAAGCGTTTGGCGTCGTCCGGGTTCTTCGTGCTCGACAGGATGCCGGAGGCCTCCAGTTCGTAGCCTTCCCAGTCGGACGGGATCACCATCCTGACCGGGAAGCCGGCCTCGATGGACTGTATGGCGGGGAAGGCGAAGGAGATGCCGATGGCGTATTCGCCGGTGCGCGCCATCTTGCAGGGCTTGGAACCCGAACTGGTGTACTGGGCCATGTTGACGTTCAGGCGCTTGAGCAGGTCCCAGCCCTTGTCCTGGCCCAGCCCCTGCAGGATGGCGGCGATCTGCAGCCAGCCGGTGCCCGAGGCCGCCGGGTTGGGCATGACGAGTTCGCCCTTGTAGACCGGCTTGGTCAGGTCTTCCCAGGACGCCGGCATCGGCAGGTTCTTGGCCTTGAGGCGGTCGGTGTTGACGCAGAACGCCGCCATGTAGCCGGTGGCGGCGAACCAGGTGCCGTCCTTGCCGCGATAGATCGGCGCCAGTTTCCCGGCCGCGGCGGGTTCGTACTTCATCAGGGTGTCGTGGATGCGGGGATCGAGCATGTTGGTGACGGCGAAGCCCCAGATCACGTCGGTGCGCGGGTTCTTGGCCTCGGCCAGCAGCCGGGCCGCCATGTCGCCGGTGGACAGGCGCAGCACGTGGAAGTCGACGTCGGGCATGGCGGTCTTGGCGGCCGCCATGTATTCGGTGACCTCGTCGTCCTCCAGGGCAGTGTAGATCGTCAGGGGCTTGGCCTGGGCGGTGGCGTGGATCAGGCCGGCCCCGGCGAGCGCAAGCGCCGCGGCAAAAGCCTTTTGTGTGGAATGTTGCATGCGTGTCTCCTGCTGTCGTAGTGGAAGCCGGTCTTTGCCGGATAGGGGATTCGCGGCGGCTGCAGGGATGGCGTGTTGTGGTCGTGCCAACGAGCCGAGGCGCCTCGAGTTGTTATTTTGTGGAAATTTGCAAAATCATGCAAGAGCCATCAGAATACTTTTCCATCAGGCTCAGGCCATCAGTCAACCGCCACGGGAGCACGCGATGTCGATTCCACAAACCGTACCGGCATGGACCGACGAGGTCCTCGATTTCGCCCAGGACCTGGTCGGCCAGGCCCGTTCGATCGCCCTGCGATGGTTCCGCCACCGGCCGCCGGTCGAGACCAAGGCGGACGCCAGCCCGGTCACCGTGGCCGACCGCGGGGTCGAGGAGTTCCTGCGCGCGGAAATCGGCCGCCGCTACCCGGACCACGGCCTGCTCGGCGAGGAATTCGGCGTCCAGGCCGGCGAGGCGCCCGTCGTCTGGTCGATCGACCCGATCGACGGCACCCGCAGCTTCATCACCGGCAATCCCCTGTGGGGCTGCCTGCTGGCCGTCCTGCACGAACAGCGCCCGCTGTTCGGCATCATCGACGTCCCGTGCACGGGAGAGCGCTGGGTGGGGGTGCGCGGGCGCGGCAGCTGGCTCAATGGCGAACGCTGCCGCACGCGTTCGGTGTCCCGGCTGGAGGACGCGATCCTTCAGGCCACCACGCCGGACCTCTTCGCCGGCGAGGACGCCCGCGCGTTCGAGCGCCTGAGCGCGGCGGTTCACCTGCGGCGCTTCGGCGGCGATTGCTACGCCTATGCCCTGCTGGCCAGCGGCATGATCGATCTGGTGGCCGAGGCCGGCCTGATGCCCTACGACTACCTGGCGCTGGCGCCCGTGATCGAGGAAGCGGGCGGCGTCATCACCGATTGGCGGGGCCGCGCGCTGAGTCCGCGTTCCGACGGCCGGGTGCTGGCGGCGGCCAACGCCGGCCTGCACCGCCAGGCCCTGGAGGTCCTGGCGGCCGGAGCCTGAGGGCGGGGGCGGCCGGTCACCGGGGGCGGTCACCGGATCTCCACGCCGGGGCGCAGGCGCCTGAACGCCAGGTCGCGCAGGTCGGCCGTGTTCGCGCCGGGCGCCTTGACCATCAGGATCTCGTCGGCCAGCGCCGCGAAGTCCGCCCGGAAATGGACCGAGCTTTTCAGCACCAGGATCCGGTAGTCCCGGGGATCGGCGCCCAGGTGGTGGAACATCGCCTGGTCGGCGGCCTGCTGCTTGCGGCTGGACACCAGGATTTCGACGCCGTCGCGGCGCACGCGCGCCATGGGGCCCAGGTCCATGCGGCAGCCCAGGTAGAACGGGCCGGTGCCGACGAAGCGGCCGTCGCCCAGCGCCAGGATCTCGAAGGGGCCCGTCGCGGGTTCGTCCCCCGGGTAGCCGCGTCCCCCCAGGGGCAGGTCGACGCGGGCGCCCGCGCCCAGCGCGTGGGCGGCGCGGGCGAAGGCCGCGTCGCATACGATGGCCACGCAGGCCCGGCCGACGCCCCGGTCCAGCAGCGCGCGCAGCATGCCGGTGGTGTCGCCCGATCCGCCGCCGCCGGGGTTGTCCTGGGTATCGGCCAGGATGACGCGTCCCGCGTCCCGGCCCGCCAGGGCGTCCAGGGCTTCGTCCGGGCTGTACAGCCGGCCGCTGAATGCGTCCCGCCGGGCTTCGATTTCCCGGACGAGCGTCTGGACGGCGTGGGTCGCCCGCGCGGGGACGCGGGCGTAGGCCAGGACGCCAGGCCCGGATTCGGGCGTGTCCGACAGGGGGAAGCCGGGGATGAACTGCACTTCGGGACAGTCCTCGGTCTCCAGGGCGCGGGCGGCGGCCATCAGCGCGCCGGCCGGCGCGTCGCCCAGCGTGCCCTGCCAGGGCATCGACACCAGGAAATCCAGCTTGCGCCAGGCGGCGAAGAAAGTTTCTCCGGCCAGCAGGCGTTGCATCATCCGCGCCGCCCGCGCGCCGGTGCCGGCCATGTCCACGTGCGGGTAGCTGTGATAGGCGACCATGGCCTGGGTCCGGTCCACCATGGCCTGGGTGAGGATGGCGTGGAAGTCCAGGGCGGCGACGTAGGGCAGGTCGGGGCCGGTGATCGCGCGCAGGCGCCGCAGCAGCTCGCCCTCGGCGTCGTCCAGGCTCTGAGTGACCATCGAGCCGTGCAGGTCCAGGAACAGGCCGTCCAGGGCCTGGCCCCGCAGGCGCGCCTCGATGCGGGCGGTGATCGCCTCGAAGGCCGCGTCCTCGACAGGACCCGACGGGTTCGCCGAGCACCAGAGCAGCGGGACGATCTCGTGTCCGGCCGCCCGCATGGTGGCGATGAAGCCGCTGACGGCCAGGTTCATGTCCCGCGTGGCCTCGAGGATCGCGTCCCCCTCGGTCAGGCCCGGCCAGGCGTCGGCCTCCTCGAAGCGGTCCAGCCCCGTGACGTCCGGGGCGAAGGTATTGGTCTCGTGCAGGAAGCCGATCACGCCGATCCGGGCCATGGCGAATGTCCTGTGAGGGTTGGCTACAGCGTCCCGGCGATCGCGTCGCGCAGGATCCGGTCGTATTCCTTCGGGGTGAAGGGGATCGGGTTGGTGGCGGCCGACCCGTCCCGCACGGCCAGCGCGCCGACGACGCCCACGGCGGCGTCCGGAATGCCGATGGCGGCCAGGGTGTGCGGGATGCCGATGGATTCGCGCAGCGCCAGCACCCAGTCCAGCACGCCGGCGACGCCCGGCTTGGGCAGGTCCAGGTAGCGCGCCAGGCGCGCCATCGTGTCGCCCACGGCGGATTCGTTGGCCTTCAGCACGTAGGGCATGAGGATGGCGTTCAGCATGCCGTGGTGGGCGTCGTAGAGCGCGCCCAGCGGGTGGGCCAGGGCGTGCATGGCGCCCAGGCCCTTCTGGAAGGCCGTGGCGCCCATGCTCGAGGCGACCAGCATCTGGTGGCGCGCCTCCAGGTCCCGGCCGTCCTCGACGGCGCGGCGCAGGTACTGGTGCACCAGGCGGCAGCCCTCCATGCCGATGCCGGCGGCCATGGGGTGGTGCGCGGGCGAACACAGGGCTTCCAGGTTGTGCGACAGGGCGTCCATCCCGGTCGCCGCCGTCAGGCGGGCCGGCAGGGCGACGGTCAGTTCCGCGTCCAGGATCACCAGGGCGGGCAGCATGCGGGCGTGGAAGATGATGCGCTTGACGTGGGTGTCCTCGTCGGTGATGACCGAGGCGCGGCCGACCTCGGAGCCGGTACCGGCCGTGGTCGGCACCGCGATGACCGGCGCCATGCCCTGGACGTCGACGCGCAGGTGGTTGTCGCCGATGTCCTCGAAGTCCCAGAGCGGGCGGGACTGGCCGGCCATCAGGGCGATGGCCTTGGCCGCGTCCAGCGCCGAGCCGCCGCCGAAGGCGATGACGCCGTCGTGGCCGCCCGCGCGGAAGGCCGCCACGCCGTCCTCGACGTTGCGGCCCGTCGGGTTGCCCTTGATGCCGGAGAACAGTCCGCAGTCCAGGCCGGCGTCCCGGCAGGCCCGGACCGCGTCGGTGACGATGGGCAGCGGGGCCAGCCCGGGGTCGGTCACCAGGAGCGGGCGGCGCATGCCCAGGTCGCGGCAGTGCCGCGGCAGTTCGCGGATGCGCCCGGCGCCGGCCTTGACGGCGGTCGGATAGTTCCAGTTGGCGGTGAGCGAGGGGTTCGGTGCGTTCATGGCGCGAGGTTCCTACAGAAGACGGAGGTGATAGGACTTGACCCGGGTCAGCGCGTGGTAGCCCAGGACGGACAGCGAGACGCCGTGGCCGGTGTGCTTGACGCCGGTCCAGGCCAGGGCCGGGTCCAGGTAATCGCAGCGGTTCATGAAGAAGGTGCCCGTCTGGACCTGGCGGCCCAGCGCGCGCGCGGCCTCCGTGTCGCGGGTGAAGACCGAGGCGGTCAGGCCGTAGCGGGAATCGTTCATCAGCGCCACGGCCTGCTCGTCGGACGCCACGGGCATGATGCCGACGACGGGGCCGAAGCATTCTTCGCTCATGATCGGCATGGCGTGGTCGACACCGGTCAGGATGGCGGGCGCCAGGTAGGGGTCGTCGGCGCCCGCCCGGGGGAATCGGTCCGGAGCCACGCAGTTGCGCGCGCCCAGGCGGACGGATTCGGCGATGACGGCGCGGATCTCGTCGGCGGCCCGGGCGCGCACGACCGGGCCCAGGGTGGTTTCGGGGTCCAGGGGATCGCCCAGGCGGTACTGCTCGGTCAGTGCGACCGCCTGGTCCACGAACGCCTGGTAGCGCGACTGGTGGACGTAGATGCGCTGGATGCCGCAGCAGGACTGCCCGGCATTGAAGAAGGCGCCGTCCACCAGGGTGTCCACGGCCTGAGCCAGGTCCGCGTCGGCGCGCACGTAGGCCGGGTCGTTGCCGCCCAGTTCCAGGCCGCGGCCGATGAAACGTCCGGCGGCGGCCTCCTCGATGGCGCCGCCGCCGCGCACCGAGCCCGTGAAGACCACGTGGTCGATGGCGGGCGACTGGATCAGGCTGCGGATCGTGTCGTGGGTGGCGTGGATGTACTGGAACACGCCCGCCGGCACGCCCGCGTCCGCGAAGGCCGTCACCAGCTGCTCGGCGCACAGGGGCGTCTGGTCGGAATGCTTGAGGATCAGAGTGTTGCCGGCGGCCAGGGCGGGGACGATGCTGTTGATCGCCGTCAGCAGGGGATAGTTCCAGGGCGCGACAGTCAGGACGACGCCCACCGGCTCGCGTTCGATCGAGCGTTCCAGCCCTTCCTTGGGCGGCGGCACGATGGGCGCCAGCGCGGCTTCGGCGACCGACAGCATGTAGCGGCCCCGCTCGGCGAGGCCGCGCAGCTCGCCCGGCGCCTGGCCGATGGGGCGGCCCATCTGGCGCGTGATGGCGTCGGCGAACGCGTCGGAGCGGGACAGCACGACGTCGATGGCGGCGGACAGGACGGCGATCCGGTCGCCCAGCGGGCGCCGCGCCCATTCGCGCTGGGCCTGCCGCGCGTCGCGCGCGATGCGTTCTGCGTCCGTCCGGGTGGCGTGGGGGCGGCGCAGGAGTTCCCGGCCGTCGATGGGACTGATGGTGATGAGTTCGCTCATGAGGGTCGCTCGCCTTGGCGGTTCAGATGATTTCGAAATAGCGCTGGAGTTCCCAGTCGGTGACGTATTCGCGGAACTTGCGCTCCTCCCATTCGCGGGTGGCCGCCATGTGGTCCACGAAGACGTCGCCGAACAGCGCGCGCGCGGCTTCCGACCGGCGCAGGCGCTGGGCGGCGTCCCAGAGCGTGTGGGGGAACTTGATGTCGTCCGGGAATGCCTGCGTGTAGGCGTTGCCCGAGGTGAAGACCGGCTCCAGGCCCTGTTCGATGCCCAGCAGTCCCGAGCCCAGGGCCGCCGCCAGGGCGATGTAGGGATTGGCGTCGGCCGAGCCGATGCGTACCTCGATGCGCTGGGACTTCGGGCCGCCCGGAATCACGCGCAGCGCCGTGGTGCGGTTCTCGATGCCCAGGCTGGCCTCCAGCGGCGCCCAGTAGCCCGGCACCAGCCGGGTGTAGCTGTTGATGGTCTGCGCGTACATCGCCATGAAGTCGGGCATGTGGCGCTGCAGGCCGGCGGCGAAATGGCGCTGGGCCGCGCTCATGGTGTGTTCGGCCTTCGGGTCGTGGAAGACGTTCGCGCCGGTTTTCCGGTCCGTCAGGGACAGGTGGATGTGGCCGCTCTGGCCGGAGCAATGGTGCGACCATTTGGCCATGAAGGTCGCCATCAGGCCCTGCTGCTCGGCCAGGGCCTTGGTGAATGTCTTGAACAGGAAGGCCTTGTCGGCGGCCTGGCCGACGCGGTCGACCGCGATGGCGGCCTCCAGCACGCCGGGGCCGGTCTCGGTGTGCAGGCTCTCGATGGGGATGTCCATGCGTTCGCACAGGTCCATCAGCTCTTCGTAGAAGTCCGCATGGACGGTGCTGCGCAGGACGGAATAGCCGAAATTGCCGGGCGTCCAGGTCTTCAGGTTGCGGTACTGCTTTTCACGCACGGAATCGGGCGTTTCGTCGAACATGAAGAATTCGTATTCCAGGGCGGCGTGGGCGTCGAAGCCATGGTCGGCGGCGCGGTCGATCATGCGGTGCAGCAGGCGGCGCGGGCAGACGCCGGCCGCCGGGCCGTCCAGTTCCGCGATGAAGAACAGCATGTCCTCGCCCTGGGCGTTGCGTTCCAGGGGCAGGCGGCGGCAGGACCGGGGATCGATGCGGGCGGCCGCGTCGGGGTAGGCGGTGTGCCAGCCGGTGAAGGTGGCGTTGTCGTAGAGCTCGTCGTTGGAGTCCCAGCCCATCACGACATCGCAGAAGGCGAAGCCGTGCCTCAGCGAACTGATGAACTTGTCCTTGCGCATGTACTTGCCGCGGATGACGCCGTCGATGTCGGACAGTCCCAGCTTGATGTGGGTGAGGCTGCTCCGCTCGACCAGCGCGATGGCTTCTTCGACGGTCTGGATGGATCGTTCTTGCATGCTGCACCTCTGGGGGCCGTGGATGGGTATCGGACCCATGGTGCGCCGCGCCGGGCCGCGCGCCTATCGCAAAACGGCAGCCGGACATCGGAATTCGGCATCGCCTTGTCGGATTTCGGCAAAACCAGGGACATCCCTAGGGTGGCGCGGGCGAGGCCGCCGGGCCGGATGCCGGGGCGATGGGTGGAGCGCGGGAAAGGGGCGTGTCCGGCGGCGGCCGGATTCAGCCTGCGGGATGGCGCAGGGTGCTGGAAGGCAGTTCGCCGAACAGCCGGCGGTAGTCCCGGGAGAACTGGCCGAGGTGCTCGAATCCCCAGGTCGTGGCGATCCGGGTGACCCGGCCTGCCGGGTCGTCGGCGCTGCGCAGCCTGCGGCGGACCTGGTTCAGCTTGAGGATGCGCAGGTAGGTGAGCGGGGACATTCCCGCCACCGTCTGGAAGCAGTATTGCAGCGTGCGCCGGCTGACGTGCATCTGGCGGCAGAGGTCGGCGATGGACAGGCGCTGGTCGGGCTGCGCCAGCACCAGCTCGCAGGCCTGCCCGACCACCTGGTGGCTGTGCCGGATGCGGGAATGGTGGGCGTCGCGGGGCGGGGGCGTGCCGTGCGCCAGGGCGGCGCCGAGCTGGTCGAGCACGGTTTCCCGCAGGTCGAGGATCTGCCCGGACGTGGCGGCCGGCCGCGGGTCGGCCGGAAACAGGGCCTGACGCAGCGTGCCGAGGATGGCCTGGAAGAGTTCGGGCGGCACGCGCAGGGCGCCGCCGTGTTCGGGCAGCCGGAGAGCGTCCGCGTACGGGAAATGCTCGTCGAGCAAGGCCTTGCCGACGACGATGCCGTAGATCCCGTAGTGTTCGGGCGTGCTCAGTTCGAATTCGCGGCCACCCTGGCGGAACAGCAGGGTGTCATCCTCGATCGGCTGGGCGTCCAGGCGCGAGGCCGCCGCGCCCGGCGCGGGCAGGCCGAACCACAGGGCGTCCGGCCAGGCGGCGCAGGACTGGCGCAGGGCCTGGTTGGCCGATTCCTGGAAGATCTGCATGCCCGGCAGCCACAGTTCGGTCAGGCGCCCCTCGAAGCGCCCGGGCGAGAACTGGCTGTAGCTCTGTTCCCATTGGCTCAGGTTGTGGGCATGGTCCTCGGCGTCGTGCGCGACGAGCGCCCGCCGCAGCAGGCGCGGTTTCCTGGGCGTGGCGGCCGGATCGTGGAGCGGGGCCGCCGCCGGATTCTCCTTGAGGGGCATGGCGTTCGATGACCGGGGGAGGAACGGGAGTCGGCCGCCGACGGGGCCGTCCGGCGGGCGATTCCGAAAAGGATACCCGGAAAACATCGGGGCTTGACCCTGCTTCCATTAGGGATGACCCTGACGAGATGCTTGAAATATCGCACAATGAACGTTTTTCATTTGCCGGAAAAGGGTCGAGATGCCACGCATAGTCCTGTTCGAAAACATACACGCCAGCGCCCGGGAAGTCTTCGTCGCGGCGGGGTTCGACGATGTCGTCACGCACGCGGGGGCGCTCGTGGGCGACGCCCTGCGCGAGGCCCTCCAGGGAGCGCACGCGGTCGGCATCCGTTCCCGGACCCATCTCGATCAGGCCGTGCTGGCCGACCTGCCGGACCTGAGGGCCATCGGCTGCTTCTGCATCGGCACCAACCAGGTGGACCTGGAAACCGCGGCTCTGCGGGGGATTCCGGTGTTCAACGCGCCGTTCTCGAACACCCGCTCGGTGGCCGAACTGGTGCTGGGCGAGGCCATCCTGCTGCTGCGCCGCATTCCCGAAAAGAACGCCCGCGTCCACGAAGGCTTCTGGGACAAGACCGCCGACGGCGCCTACGAGGCACGCGGCAAGACGCTGGGCATCGTCGGCTACGGCAACATCGGCTCCCAGGTCGGCATCCTGGCCGAATCCTTCGGCATGCGCGTGATCTATCACGACATCGAGGCCAAGCTGCCCCTGGGCAACGCCCACGCCACGTCCTCGCTGAAGAAATTCCTTGGCCAGGCCGACGTGGTCACCCTGCACGTGCCCGGCGGCAAGGACACGACCAACCTGCTCGACGCCGACGCCATCGCCGCGATGCGCCCGGGCAGCATCCTGATCAACGCCTCGCGCGGCACGGTGGTGGACATCTCCGCCCTGCAGCGCGCGCTGAAATCCGGCCACCTGTCGGGCGCCGCCATCGACGTATTCCCCACCGAGCCCAAGAGCCGCGACGAGGCGCTGGACAGCCCCCTGCGCGGCATGCACAACGTGATCCTGACGCCGCACATCGGCGGCAGCACCCAGGAATCCCAGGAAAACATCGGCCGGGAAGTCGCGGAAAAGCTCAAGCGCTTCATCAGTAGCGGCACCACCAAGGGCGCCGTCAATTTCCCGGAAATCTCCTATCACGAGCAGGCGGGCGCGGCGCGCATCATCCACATCCACCAGAACGTGCCAGGCGCCATGGGTGCGCTCAGCAACCTGATGGGCGAATACGGCCTGAACATCGTCAGCCAGCAACTGCAGACGCGCGGCAAGATCGGCTATGCCATCACCGACGTCGACGGCGAGGCCACCGACCAGGTCATCGAGGGTCTGCGGAGCCACCCCATCACGATCCGCTGCGATCGGGTGTGAGGCATGGCCGGCGCCCGCGGGCGGACCCGGTCCGCGGGCGCGTTCAGGCGTCGTCCGTCGCCAGCACGATTTCCACGCCCGCGGCATGCAGCGCGTGGGCCAGGGGGCCGGGGGGCTGGGAGTCCGAGATCAGTTGATCCAGGTCGCCGGCCTGCGCGAGGCGGACGCTGGCCCTGCGCCGATATTTGCTCGAATCGGCCAGGCCGACGGAAATGGCGGCTCGCCGCATGGCGGCACGCTTGACCAGCACCTTGTCCAGGTCGAAATCCATCGGCGCGCCATCCCCATCGAAGCCTGAGAAGCCGATGAAGGCATAGTCGAAGCTGAATTGCTCGATCAGCGCGATGGCCAGCGGGCCGACCACGGCGCCATCCCGAGTCTTCGCCACGCCCCCGGTCACGATGGCTTCCAGGGTCGGGTGTTCGGCCAGGGCCTGCCCGATGGCGAGGCTGGGGGTGACGATGCGGCACCGGGTCCGGCTTTGCACCAGGCCATGGGCGAAGGCTTCCGCGGTCGTGCCGACGTCGATGAACAGGGTCATCCTGTCTTCGATCAGACCCGCGGCCCGGGCCGCGATCCTGCGCTTGGGTTCGATGGCGAGCTGGCGCTTGTCGTCGTATTCCGGCCGTGTGCGGCCATCGATGATCCCCACCCCACCATGGAACCGCTTCAGGATTCCATTGCGGTCCAGCAGGATGATGTCGCGCCGGATGGTTTGGTGCGAGATATCGAATCGGCCCGCCAGGTCGTCGATGGTGGCATAGCCTTCGCGCGAGACGATGTCGAGTATTTCGTGCTGACGCTTGTTCAAGCGGGTCGCTCCCGAGGGCGCGAGAGGCGGCGGAAGGGGCGAGGATGACATAGTCATGTAAGATAATTTACACTATAGCGGTTCCCCATAGCGGGCCTTCTATCCTACCCGGTTTGCCGCGTCATGAGCATTTCCCCCCTTTTCTGGTCGGAACGGGCCCAGGCCCTGTATGCGCGGGACGATCTGCGCTTCGATCCGTGGTCACGGCAATGGGATCGGGCTCCGCAGGCCGCGCCGGACGACTTGCGGCCCGTGGACGCCTGTTCGGCCCTGCTCAAGCTGGCGGGGCGCCTGCGTCAGGTGCCTGTGGGCGTCATCGGTCCGCGCGAGGCTTCGGCGGCCGAATACCGGACCGCCGAGGCCCTGGGCGCCGCCCTCGCGCGCCATGGCCTGCAGCTGGTGTGCGGCGGGCGCCAGGGCGTCATGGAAGCCGGGGCCAAAGGGCATGCCGGCGAGGGCGGAGCGCCCATCGGTCTGTTGCCCGACGGCGATTGGCGAACCGCCAATCCCTATATCCGCATTCCCATCGCGACCGGCATCGGCGAGGCGCGCAACGCCATCATTGCCCAGTCCTGCACGGTGCTGATCGCCGTGGGGGGCGGCCAGGAGGCGGAGCCGGGGATCTCCTACGGCACGGTATCCGAGATCGCCCTCGGCCTGCGCCTGGGCCATCTGGTGCTGGGGCTCGAAGGGGCGCCTTTCGTGTCCGGAATGATCCTCTGCGGCTCGGTCGGAGAGGCCATTCAGCGCACGGCCAGGCATCTGTTGCGGGCCGGGGGCTAAATCCACGGTGACCACAATGTCATTAAATTGACTTTCAGGCCTAGTATAAAGCCATAATGTAAGGTGTATGACAAAGGTCCGGGAAATGGGCCGATCGGATTCGAGCCATGCTGCTGATCACTTCCGCCTATCTTCTGTTCCTGGCCACCCCGATCGTGCTGCTGTTCGTCGGCTCGTTCGGCGAGTCCTGGAGCAACACGATATTGCCTCATGGGTTCACCGCCCGGTGGTACCTTGACGTCGCGGCCGATCCGTCCTTCCAGCGGGCTTTCATGTCCAGCCTCAAGGTCGTGGCGGCCACTTGCGTGCTGAATGTGCTGATCGGGCTGCCGTTGGCCTATGCCATCTATTCCAGCGCGCGCCGTGGAGTCAGGCTGGCCGCCAAGATTATGGTCCTGATGCCGATCGCGGTGCCCGACCTGGTGCTGGGTTTTGGCTTCATCCTGGTGTTTTCCTCGAACGAGGCGCCTTGGCTCGGCAGCATCGGTCTGCTGATCGCCGCCCATTTGATCCTGACGCTGCCCTATACCGTCAATACCGTGCTGGCGGACATGCAGCAGTTGCGTCTGCAGGACTACGAGCAGGTCGCGGCCACGCTGAGCGCGTCCTTCTGGACACGCCTCAAGGATATCGTGCTGCCCTTGCTGAGTACCAGCGTGCTGTCGTCCCTGCTGACCGTCGCGGCCCTGTCCATCGGCGAGTTCCAGATTTCCAATCTGATCTCGGGTTTCCTGACCCGCACCTATCCCGTCGTGCTGCTCCAGGCCTTTTACGGCGCCACGGGCTTCGCCTGCGCGGCGACCGTGATCCTGCTGCTGCTGGCCATCCTCGCTTCCTGCGCCAGTTCCCTGACCGCCTCGGCCTCGGCCGCGCGCCGGCCCGGTTGAGCCTTTCCGGAACACGCCCATGTCCATACAGTTCCAGTCCGTCCATTACCACTATCCCGCCAGCTCCAACGGAGTGTTCGATATCGACCTGACGATCGAGGACGGGGAATTTCTGGCGGTCATCGGGCCGTCCGGCTCCGGCAAGACGACGCTGCTGAAACTGCTCTCGGGCTTTGCGCAGCCCACCGGGGGACGCGTCATCGTCGATGGCCGCGACGTCACCCGCCTGCCGCCGGAGAAGCGCCAGCTGGGTGTGGTCTTCCAGTCCTACGGTCTGTTCCCCCACATGTCCGCCCTGGGCAATGTCGCTTACCCGCTCAAGATCCGCGGCCTGCCGCGCGCCGAGCGGGAAGCGCGCGCCGCGCAGGCGCTGGATCGGGTCGGCCTGGGACAGTGGGCGCACAGCATGCCGGCCGCCATGTCGGGCGGTCAGCAGCAGCGTGTGGCGCTTGCTCGCGCCCTGGTCTTCTCGCCCAGCGCGTTGCTGCTCGACGAACCCTTGTCCGCGCTCGACGCCGCCCTGCGGGTCGAGATGCGGGAAGAAATCCTGCGGGTGCAGCGGACGGCCAACATCGCCACGCTGCATATCACGCACGACCAGGAGGAGGCGCTCTCCATTGCCGATCGCATCGCCATCATGCGCGCGGGGAGGATCGTGCAGATCGGCGCGCCCAGGGACTTGTATGATCGCCCGGTCAATCGCTGGGTGGCTTCCTTCATCGGCCAGGCCAACCTCTGGGACGGCCGGGTGGCGCCGGACGGTCTGGGGGTTCGGACCCCCATTGGATCGCTGGCGTGCGACACCCGCCCGCATCCGGCGGGCGCACCGGTGACGGTCCTCGTCCGTCCTGAATCCATCCGGCCGGGCGGGCCTGCGCAATCGGGCCCCAATGTGCTGACCGGAACGATCGACTCGGACCGGTTCCTGGGATCCGCGCGCCGCATCGACCTGGCGATCGGCCAGGGCCGGGTCCGTATCGACACCCACTCCAGAGCGTCTTTCGACACCATCGTGGTGCCTCCCGAATCGATACGCCTGCTTCCCGCCGAGCCTCGCTCGGAATCCGCCCTCACCACCTAGGAGATTGAACATGAGAACATTCAAGATCGCGGGTATTTTCGCGGCCGCCGCCTTGTCCATGGCCGCCGGCACGGCGCACGCCTTCGACGGCCCCGAGCTGTACCAGGGCGAGCAGGCCCTGTACCAGGCCGCTCAGAAGGAGGGCATGGTCGTGTCCTTCGACACGGGTCCGACCTGGGCGAACTGGGGCGCACAGTTCAGCGCCTTCAAGGACCGCTATCCGGGCGTCGAACTGGTCTACAACGACCTGGGTTCCGCGGCAACCGTCGTGGCGCTGGACAAGGCGCGCAACCGCCCCCAGGCGGATACCGCCTACTACTTTGCCGCTTCCGCGCTCGACGCCATGGAAAAGGGCGTGGTGGAAGGGTTCAAACCGGTCAATTTCGACAAACTGCCCGGAACGCTGCGGGATCCGGAAGGCCGCTGGTTCACCATCCATACGCTGAACGTGGCGTTCCTGGTGAACAAAAAGCTGATCAAGGACGTGCCGCAGACTTGGCAGGATCTGCTCAAGCCCGAGTACAAAGGGTCGATCGTCTATCTCGACCCCCGCTCCACCGGGCAGGGGCAGGTGATCGTCTTCGCCGCGAATTTCGCCAACAAGGGTTCGATGGATGACGTCAAGCCCGGGATCGACTACCTGGGCCGGCTGCAGGCCGCCGGCAACATTCTGCGCGTGGTGGGGACTACGCCCTACGCCCAGTTCCTGAAGGGCGAGATTCCGATCTGGATCGGTTACGAGAACGACGGCCTGAAGGCGAAGTACCTGGATGGCATGGGCGATGACGTGGCCGTGGTCATTCCCAAGGATGGCTCGGCGGCCGCGCCCTATGCCATCAGCCTGGTCAAGAATGGCCCCAACCCGAATGCGGGCAAGCTGTGGCTGAATTACATCATGACCGCACCCGGGCAAGTAACGTTCGCCAAAGGCTTCGTGAGGCCCTCCGTGCCCGGCGTCGAGCTGCCCGCGGACGTTGCGGAAAAGCTGCCCGATGCGCCGCAGATCCATCCCATCGACATCACCAAGGCGACGGCCAGAAAGGGTGAAATCGACCAGGGCTGGGCGCGCGCCGTGTTGAACCAGTAGGACGGGCGCTTCCGCCATGCAGCTTTCGCGCTCCCGCTTCGCCCTGTTCACGTTGCCGGCCCTGGCGCTGTTCGGCCTGTTCTTCGTGCTGCCGGTTGTCCTGATCCTGGGCGAAGCCCTGTCCGACCACACCGCCTTTTCCAGGGTGCTGTCCGATCCGCTCTTCCGGCGCGGCTTGTGGGGGACCGTGGTCCTGGGCATCCTGACGCCGCTGTTCTCCGTGATCGTCGGGTTCTGTGTGACGATGGGTCTGAACCGGATGCGTTCCGGCGCCCGGACCGCGACGCTGTTCGCCATTTCCCTGCCGCTGACTTTCTCGGGCCTGATCGTCGCGTACGGCTTCATCCTCGGCTTTGGCCGGGCGGGGTTCGTCACGCAACTGCTGGCCCAGGCGGGATTCGATCCCGCCGAGGTCGGGGCCTTGATCTATACGCCCGCCGGCCTGGGGTTCGCCTATTCCTACTACCTGATCCCGCGGGTCATCATGATCCTGCTGCCCGCCGTGCGTAATTTCGACATGGTCCAACTGTCGGTCGCCCGGTCGCTCGGGGCGGGGCGCCTGCGCACGCTCGTGGGCATCATGCTGCCCCAGATATTTCCCAGCCTGGCGGCCTCGTTCTGCCTGACGGCGGCGGTGGCGATGGGGGCGTACGGCACCGCGCTGGCGCTGGTCGGCACCCAGTTGAACATCCTGCCCCTGCTGCTGTACAGCAAGATTTCGGAGGCGGGCTCCGATCTGCCCGCCGCCGCGGCGATCTCTCTCGTGCTCATGGCGCTTTGCTGCATCGTCATCGCCCTGGGCGAGTGGTTCGTGGCTTCCCGGGACTCTCGCGCGACGCGGTGAGAACGGTCTCCCGAGCCCCGGCCGCGGCCGCCCGCCCGCGGACATGCCATCAGGTTGTCATGGTTATTTGAGGCCTGGGCTTTTATACTGGCCCCATCAGTCACCGGACTCGCGGCAGGATGGCCGGGATTCGACCGGCGCCGATTTCCCCCCGGGGATGGAAATCGGGTCTGTTTGATCCAGATCATCGCCCTTACCGTGCGTGGGGGTTTATGGTTGAGGGTCCCTTGAACCAGGAGCCTTTGCATGAGCCTCTCCACCGATGCTTCACCCAAGGCCCGCCGCGGTCGCCTGCTCACCGTCTGGACGCCTGAAGACCAGGCATTCTGGGTCCGGGAAGGCAACGCCATCGCCAACGTCAATCTCTGGATCTCGATCCCGGCCCTGTTCCTGGCCTTCGCCGTCTGGCAGATGTGGAGCGTGGTGGCCGTCAACCTGCCCAACCTGGGCTTCAAATACACCGAAAACGAACTCTTCTGGCTGGCCGCGCTGCCGGCCCTGTCCGGCGCCACGCTGCGCATCTTCTACTCGTTCATGGTGCCCGTGGTCGGCGGGCGGCGCTGGACGGCGCTGACCACGGCCAGCCTGCTGCTGCCCACCATCGGGGCGGGGCTGGCGGTCCAGGACCCGACCACGCCGTATTCCACCATGCTGATCCTGGCCCTGCTGTGCGGCCTGGGGGGCGGGAACTTCTCCTCGTCCATGTCCAACATCAGCTTCTTCTTCCCCAAGGAACGCAAGGGCTCGGCCCTGGGCCTGAACGCCGGCCTGGGCAACCTGGGCGTCTCGTCGGTGCAGTTCCTGGCGCCGCTGGTCATCTCCATGGGCATCCTCGGCCCCTGGGCGGGCGAGCCGCAGATGGCCACGCTGTCCGGCGCCCACGGCGGCCCGGTGGAAATCTGGGCCCAGAACGCCGCCTTCATCTGGGTGCCGTTCATCATCATCGCTTCCATGCTGGCCTGGGTCGGCATGCACGACATCGCCGACGCCAAGGCGTCCTTCCGCGATCAGGCGGTGATCTTCACGCGCAAGCACAACTGGATCATGTGCTTCCTCTACCTGGGCACCTTCGGCTCCTTCATCGGTTTTTCCGCCGGCTTCCCGCTGCTGATCAAATATCTGTACCCCGACATCCGCCCGCTGCAGTACGCCTGGCTGGGACCGCTGGTGGGCGCCCTGGCGCGGCCCTTCGGCGGCTGGCTGTCCGACCGCCTGGGCGGCGCGCGGGTCACCTTCTGGACCTTCTTCTGGATGATCCTGGGCGTGCTGGGCGTGATGGCCGCGCTGCCGGGCGGCCAGTCCCCGGGGAACTTCTACGGCTTCCTGCTGTCCTTCCTGTTCCTGTTCTTCCTGACCGGCATCGGCAACGGTTCCACCTTCGCCATGATCCCCGTGATCTTCAATACGCTGGCGCAGCGCCGCCACGCCGCCGGCGGGCCGGACGGCCAGGCCCGGGCCGACGCCGAGGGCGCCAAGGAATCCGCCGCCGTGCTGGGGTTCAGCGGCGCCATGGGCGCCTACGGCGGCTTCTTCATTCCCAAGAGTTTCGGCACGTCCTTCGAACTCACCGGCACCCCGTACGCCGCGCTGGTGTTCTTCGTCGTCTTCTATGCCGTGTCGATCGCCGTGACCTGGTGGTACTACTCGCGGCGCCGCGCCGAAATCCCGTGCTGACGCGCGGCTGCGCCGCCAGCCCGCGGCCGAACCCTTTTCTAACGGAGCGCCCATCGTGAGCCATTTCATCGATCGCCTGAAATACTTTTCCCGCCCGAAGGAAACCTTTTCCGACGGACACGGCGCCGTGGTCCGCGAAGACCGCACCTGGGAAGACGCCTACCGCAACCGCTGGCAGCACGACAAGATCGTCCGCTCCACGCACGGCGTGAACTGTACCGGGTCCTGTTCCTGGAAGATCTACGTCAAGGGCGGCCTGGTCACCTGGGAGACCCAGCAGACCGACTATCCGCGCACCCGTCCGGACATGCCCAACCACGAACCGCGCGGCTGTCCGCGCGGGGCCACGTTCTCGTGGTACCTGTACAGCGCCAACCGGGTCAAATACCCGATGCTGCGCGGCCGCCTGGCCCGGCTGTGGCGCGAACAGCGCAAGACGATGGGCGCCGTCCAGGCCTGGGAGGCCATCGTTTCCGATCCGGACAAGGCCGCCAGCTACAAGACCGCGCGCGGCCTGGGCGGCTTCGTCCGGTCGAACTGGGACGAGGTCAACGAGATCGTCGCGGCGGCCAACATCCACACCATCAAGCGCCACGGCCCGGACCGCATCGCCGGCTTCTCGCCGATCCCGGCCATGTCCATGGTGTCCTACGCCTCGGGCAGCCGCTACCTGTCGCTGCTGGGCGGATCGCTGCTCAGCTTCTACGACTGGTATTGCGACCTGCCGCCCTCCAGCCCCCAGACCTGGGGCGAGCAGACCGACGTCAGCGAATCGGCCGACTGGTACAACTCGACCTTCATCATGCTGTGGGGCTCGAACGTGCCCCAGACCCGCACGCCCGACGCCCACTTCATGGTCGAGGCCCGCTACCGGGGCGCCAAGGTCGTGTCCGTGTTCCCGGACTACGCCGAAGGCGCCAAGTTCGGCGACATCTGGCTGCATCCCAAGCAGGGCACCGACGCGGCCCTGGCCCTGGCGATGGGCCACGTCATCCTCAAGGAATTCCACCTGGCGGGCAAGAGCGCCTATTTCGACCGCTACTGCCGCCAGTACACCGACATGCCCTTCCTGGTGCGCCTGGTGCGCCAGGGCGACCGCTACGTGCCCGACCGCAAGCTGCGGGCGGACGACTTCGCCGACCGGCTGGGCCAGGACAACAACCCCGAATGGAAGACCGTCGCCTGCGACGAGGACACGGGCGAACTGATCGTGCCCCAGGGCTCCATCGGCTTTCGCTGGGGCCAGCAGGAAGGCGGCGACGCCGGCAAGTGGAACCTGGAACTGAAGGACGCCCGGGGCCACGACGTGCGGCCGCGCCTTTCCCTGATCGACGCCTACGACGAGGTCGCGCCGGTGGCCTTCCCGTATTTCGGCGGCATCCACCACGATCATTTCCGGGGCTCGGACCACGACGAAGTGCTGGTGCGCAACCTGCCCGTCAAGCGCGTCCGGACCGCCGAGGGCGACGTCCTGGTCGCCACGGTGTTCGACCTGTTCGTGGCCAACTACGGCATCGACCGGGGCCTGGGCGGCGACAACGCGGCCGCGTCCTATGACGACGAAGTGCCCTACACCCCGGCCTGGCAGGAGCGCATCACCGGCGTGGACCGCGAAAAGGTCATCACCGTGGCCCGCCAGTTCGCCGACAACGCCGACAAGACCGAAGGCAAGTCCATGGTCATCCTGGGCGCCGGCCTGAACCACTGGTACCACATGGACATGTCGTACCGGGGCATCATCAACCTGGTGTCCATGTGCGGCTGCGTGGGCCAGTCCGGCGGCGGCTGGTGCCATTACGTGGGCCAGGAAAAGCTGCGCCCGCAGACCGGCTGGACCATGCTGACCTTCGCGCTGGACTGGCTGCGCCCGCCGCGCCACATGAACGGCACGTCGTTCTTCTACGCGCACACCGACCAGTGGCGCTACGAAAAGCTCCAGGTGCCGGAACTGCTCTCGCCCCTGGCGGACGCCTCGAAATACCAGGGCAGCCTGATCGACATGAACGTGCGCGCCGAGCGCATGGGCTGGCTGCCCACGGCGCCGCAGCTGCAGACCAATCCGCTCCAGGTCGTGCGCGACGCCCAGGCGGCCGGCATGGATCCCAAGGAATACGCGGTGCGCGGCCTGCGCGACGGATCGCTGAAATTCTCCTGCGAGGACCCGGACCATCCCGACAACTTCCCGCGCAACCTGTTCGTCTGGCGTTCCAACATCCTGGGCTCGTCGGGCAAGGGGCACGAATATTTCCTCAAGCACCTGCTGGGCACCCAGCACGGCGTGCAGGGCAAGGACCTGGGCGAGGCGGGCGGGGTCAAGCCCCTGGAAGTCGCCTGGCGCGACGACGCGCCCCAGGGCAAGCTCGACCTGCTGGTGACCCTGGACTTCCGCATGTCCACGACGTGCCTGTATTCGGACGTGGTGCTGCCCACGGCCACCTGGTACGAAAAGAACGACCTGAACACGTCCGACATGCATCCCTTCATCCACCCGCTGTCGGCGGCCGTGGACCCGGTCTGGGAATCGCGCAGCGACTGGGAAATCTACAAGGGTCTGGCGAAGAAGTTCTCCGAGCTCGCGGCCGATGCCGGCCTGCCGGACGAGGACCTGGTCCTGCAGCCCCTGCAGCACGATTCCCCGGGCGAACTGAGCGACCCCTACGACGTGCGCGAATGGCGCAAGGGCGAATGCGACCTGGTCCCCGGCAAGACCCTGCCGAACATGATGGTCGTGAACCGGGACTACAAGCACGTCTACGAGCGCTTCACCACGCTCGGGCCGCTGGCGGAAAAACTGGGCAACGGCGGCAAGGGCATTTCCTGGGACACCAAGGAAGAGGTCGAGTTCCTCGGCAAGCTGAACGGCCGCGAGCGCGAGCCCGGCGTCGGCCAGGGCCAGCCGCGCATCTTCACCGACATCGACGCCTGCGAGACCGTCCTGACCCTGGCGCCGGAAACCAATGGCCATGTGGCCCTGAAGGCCTGGGAGGCTCTGTCGAAGTTCACCGGACGCGACCATTCCCACCTGGTCAAGTCCAGCGAACACGAAAAGATCCGCTTCCGCGACATCCAGGCCCAGCCGCGCAAGATCCTGACCTCGCCCACCTGGTCGGGGATCGAGTCCGACAAGGTCAGCTACAGCGCCGGCTATACCAATGTGCACGAGCTCATCCCCTGGCGCACGCTGACCGGGCGCCAGGAGCTCTACCAGGACCATCCCTGGATGCGCGATTTCGGCGAATCCCTGTGCGTGTACCGGCCGCCGGTGGACACCAAGACCATCGACCCCATGCTGGACAAGCGCTTCAGCAACGGCGAACCGCACGTGGTGCTGAACTTCATCACGCCGCACCAGAAATGGGGGATCCACTCCACCTATTCCGACAACCTGATCATGCTGACGCTCTCGCGCGGCGGCCCGATCGTCTGGATGTCGGAGATCGACGCGGCCAAGGCCGGCATCGTGGACAACGACTGGATCGAGGTCTTCAACGTCAACGGGGCGCTGGTCGCGCGCGCCGTGGTCAGCCAGCGCGTGCCCGAGGGCATGACCATGATGTACCACGCCCAGGAAAAGATCGTGAACGTGCCGGGGTCCGAGGTCACCGGCAAGCGCGGCGGGATCCACAATTCCGTGACCCGCACCGTGCTCAAGCCCACGCACATGATCGGCGGCTACGCCCAGCTGTCCTACGGCTTCAACTACTACGGCACGGTCGGCTCGAACCGCGACGAGTTCGTGGTCGTCCGCAAAATGAAGAACATCGACTGGATGGACGAAACCCATGAGGTTTCCGCCCAGACGCAGGCCTGAGGAGTCCGCCCCATGAAAATCCGCGCGCAAGTCGCCATGGTCCTGAATCTGGACAAATGCATCGGCTGTCACACGTGTTCGATCACCTGCAAGAACGTCTGGACGTCCCGCGAGGGCATGGAATACGCCTGGTTCAACAACGTCGAGACCAAGCCCGGCGTGGGCTACCCCAAGGACTGGGAAAACCAGGACCGCTGGAACGGCGGCTGGCGCCGCCGCGACAACGGCCGCATCGAGCCGCGCCAGGGCGGCAAGCTGCGCCTGCTGTCGCGCATCTTCTCGAACCCGAACCTGCCCGAGATCGACGACTATTACGAACCCTTCACCTACGACTACGACTACCTGCAGAAGGCCCCGGAACGCACCACGCCCCCCGTGGCGCGGCCGCGTTCCCTGATCACCGGCCAGCGCATGGAAAAGATCGAGTGGGGCCCCAACTGGGAGGAAATCCTGGGGGGCGAATTCGCCAAGCGCTCGCAGGACTACAACTTCGAGGCGGTGCAGAAGGACATCTACGGGCAGTTCGAGAACACCTTCATGATGTACCTGCCGCGCCTGTGCGAGCACTGCCTGAACCCCACCTGCGTGGCCAGCTGTCCGTCCGGCTCCATCTACAAGCGCGCCGAGGACGGCATCGTCCTGATCGACCAGGACAAGTGCCGCGGCTGGCGCATGTGCGTGTCCGGCTGCCCGTACAAGAAGATCTACTACAACTGGAAGTCCGGCAAGGCGGAAAAGTGCATCTTCTGCTATCCGCGCATCGAGGCCGGGATGCCCACGGTCTGTTCCGAGACCTGCGTGGGCCGGATCCGCTACCTGGGCGTGCTGCTCTACGACGCCGACGGCATCGAGGCCGCCGCCAGCACGCTCCATGAAAAGGACTTGTACCAGGCCCAGCTGGACCTGTTCCTGGACCCGGACGACCCGGAAGTCCGCCGCCAGGCCCTGGCCGACGGCATTCCGGAAAACTGGCTGGACGCGGCCCGCAATTCCCCGGTCTACAAGATGGCCGTCGAATGGAAGATCGCCTTCCCGCTGCATCCGGAATACCGCACCCTGCCCATGGTCTGGTACGTGCCGCCGCTCTCGCCGATCCAGTCCGCCGCCAACAGCGGGCAGATCGGCGCGTTCGGCGAGATCCCCGACGTGCAGTCGCTGCGCATCCCCCTGCGCTACCTGGCCAATCTGCTGACGGCCGGCGACGAAGCCCCGATCGCCACGGCGCTGGAGCGTCTGCTGGGCATGCGCGCCTTCATGCGGGCGCGTTCGGTGGACCGCCAGGAACGCCACGACATCCTGCACCAGGTCGGCCTGACCCTGCACCAGGTCGAGGACATGCACCGCTATCTCGCCATCGCCAACTACGAGGACCGCTTCGTGGTGCCCACCGCCCATCGGGAAAACGCCGAGAACGCCTTCGAGATCCGCGGCGGCTGCGGCTTCACCTTCGGCAACGGCTGCTCGGGTGGCACGTCCGAGGGCTCGCTGTTCGGCAAGCCGCGCAACAAGCGCAAGCCGAGCGTGGTGTTCCTCGACCCGGCACGCACGGCCTGAAGGGAGACCCGACATGGATTCCGTCACGACTTCCCGCCAGGCGCCGGTGTTCTCCGTCCTGTCCGTGCTGCTCGGCTATCCCGAGCGGGACTGGCTGGACGCCTTGCCGGAACTGCACGCGGCCCTGCCGGCCGAGGCGCGCACCCGGCTGGCGCCCCTGTTCGACTACCTGGACCGGGGCGACGACCTGATCGACCTCCAGGAACAGTACGTCGCCACCTTCGACCGCCGCGCGGCCCATTCCCTGCACCTGTTCGAGCACGTGCACGGCGAATCCCGCGACCGGGGCCAGGCCATGGTGGACCTGCGCAACGAATACCTGAAACACGGGCTGGAACCCGCCACCACCGAACTGCCGGACTACGTGCCGCTGTTCCTGGAATTCCTCGGCCAGATCCCGGCCGAGGCGTCGGAGGACCTGCTGGGCGACGCCATCCACGTGCTGGCCCGGCTGGGCGACAAGCTGGCGGAATCGGGCAGCCCCTACGCCTGCCTGTTCGCCCAGCTGCGGACCATGACCGACGTCCAGCCCGAGGTCCTGCCCGATCCCCCCGAAGGGGACATGGAAGAGACCCTGATCACCTTCGGCCCCCAGGCCGACGGCACCGAACCGCTGATGATGCGGCGCCCGGGCGGCGACGGCGCGCAGCCCATCGTGTTCCACCCGCCCCGTTCCCGCAAGGCCGGCCCGGCCGACGGCCAGGCCTGAGGAGATTCCGATGAAAGCCACACTCGACCTGTTCTTCTTTGGGGTGTACCCCTACATCGCCCTGACCGTGTTCTTCGTGGGCAGCCTGCTGCGCTTCGAGCGCGAGCAGTACACCTGGAAGAGCGACTCCAGCCAGCTGCTGCGCCGGGGATCGCTGCGCTGGGGCAGCAATCTGTTCCACATCGGCATCATCTCCCTGTTCTTCACCCACCTGGTGGGGCTGCTGACGCCGCCGGCCGTCTATCACGCCTTCGGCGTGACGACCGAGTTCAAGCAGATGATGGCCATCGTGGTCGGCGCGGTCCTGGGCGTCGTGTGCCTGATCGGCCTGCTGCTGCTGATCCACCGCCGCTGGGCGGAAATCCGCCTGGCCCACAATTCCAACCTGTCGGACTGGGTGACGCTGCTGTGGATCCTGATGGTGCTGGTGATGGGCATCGCCACGATCTTCACGTCCGTGCACCATACGGACGGTGCGGTGATGGTCCGGCTGGGCGATTGGGCCCAGCGCATCGTCACCTTCCGCAGCGGCGCGGTCGACGCCCTGGAAGGCGTGCCCGGCGTCTACCGCCTGCACATGGTGCTGGGCATGACGCTGTTCGTGATCTTCCCCTTCACCCGCCTGGTGCACGTGTGGTCGGGCTTCGCCTCGGTCGCCTACCTGACGCGGGCCTGGCAGATCGTGCGGCCGCGCTGAACGAATCCGGGAAGCAGGATGATCACCGTCAACGACACGCTCATCACCGAGGCCGAGATCCTGGCCGAGGTCCCGCGCCACCAGCGCGAAGCCAATCCCCGCCTGGCCGCCGGCCAGGAACTGGTGCTGCGCGCCCTGTGCCGCCAGCGCGCCGCCGAACTGGACCTGTCGGCCGAGGACGACGAGGCCCTGCTGGAAGCCGTGCTGGCCCGCGACGTGCGCACGCCCGAGGCGGACGAGGCCAGCTGCCGGCGCTACTACGAGCAGCATCCCGACGAGTTCCGCGAAGGCGACCGGGTCGAGGCCTGGCACATCCTGTTCCAGGCCACTTCCGGGCTGGACGTGCAGAAATTGCGCGCCCGGGCCAACGGCATCCTGGCAGAACTGCACCGCGAGGGCCTGGGCTCGTTCGCGGCCTTCGCCCGGCGCTATTCCAACTGTCCTTCCGGGGCCAAGGGCGGCGCGCTGGGCGAACTGTCCCGCGGCGAGATGGTGCCGGAATTCGAGCGGGCGATCTTCGCCCTGCCGGAATACACCCTGGGCGGCGAGCTGGTCGAGACCCGTTTCGGGTTCCATATCGTGCGCACCGGCTTCAGGATCGAGGGACGCGCCCTGCCATTCGAGGACGTGCATGAACGGCTGGCGGGCTGGCTGGAAGAAGCCAGCCGGCGGCGGGCCGTGCACCAGTACCTGCAGCAGCTGGTCGGGGGCGCCCAGATCCAGGGCATCCCCATGCAGGGCGCGGACTCGCCGCTGGTGCAATAGCTGGATTGCCGCCGTGCGCTGCGCGGACCACGCGCATCGGCTCGGCGGGCGCCTCACGCGGTTGTCGGGAAGCTTCCCGCCGCCACACGCTCGGGCGCGATGCGGATCGCGGCCGGCGGGAAGGGGGGAATCACGTCGGCCAGGGTGTGGGCGTCCAGGTGGTCCATGAAGGCCTTCATCGCGCCCGCCACGATGGGCTTCAGGCCGCAGCAGCCGCTCAGGATGCAGTGGTTGTCGGCTCCCATGCACTCGACCAGCGCCAGATCGTTCTCCATGTCGCGGATCAGCGCCCCCAGGCGGATCTCGCCGGGCTCGTGGGCCAGTTCCATGCCGCCGTTCTTGCCGCGCACCGTGCGGATCCAGCCGCGCTGGGCCAGGCGGTGCGTGATCTTCATCAGGTGCGGCTCGGAAATGCCGTAGACCTGGGCGATCTCGGCGATCGTGCAGAGACGGTCGCGGTGGCTGCCCAGGTAGATCAGCAGCCGCACCGCGTAGTCGCTCATGTTGGTCAGGCGCATGGCGGATCCTGGATCGGGTGTCAGCGCGCCTGGGCGGGCTGGGCGGCGGCCCGGGGCGGGGCGGCGACGGGCGCGGGCTTGTCCGGCCGGGGACGGATCAGCATCGGCGCGAAGCGCCACAGGTACAGCCCCATGCACAGGATCCAGGCGCAGGCGGCCAGGTGCAGCAGGGACTGGCTGGCGGCCGAGGGCCACAGCGCGGCCAGGCGGAAGACGGCGGCGGCGAGCATCAGCCAGTAGCTGGCCAGCATGCTGCGGTCCAGGGCCAGCGGACGCCCCAGGTGGCCCAGGGCCGTGCGGGTCAGCATGCCGATGATGAGGATGCAGAAGCCGGCCATGCCGATCAGGTGGACGTGCGTGGCGCTGCGCGCCAGCAGGCCGCGCAGCAGCGTCGGGTCGAGCAGGCCGCTGACCTGGACCGCCGCGGCCAGCAGGCCGATGCCGATGAAGGCGTAGCCCAGGTACAGGATCCACAGCATGGGCTTGCGCAGCACCGCGAGCGGCCGCCAGGCCAGCAGCTGGCCCAGGCTGATCAGGCCGGTCAGCGCCAGGCTGAAGGCCATGAGCAGCGGCAGCAAGGCCGGTCCGCCGTCGGCGGGCGGCACGATCTGCATCAGCACCCCGGCCGCCAGGGCCAGGGCGCTGAAGACCATCTGGACGTGGCCGGAGCGGGTCAGCATGGGGATCTGCAGGCCCTGGACCATGCGCATGGAGAAGAAGGGGATGACGCGCCGGGCGATCAGCAGGGCGATCACGGCCATGCCGATCAGGCCCAGGTCGAAGCGCCGCATCAGCAGCGTGTAGTCGCCGCGCAGGGCCGCCAGCAGGTACAGCAGGTCGGCCGCGCCGAGCGCCAGCATCACCACCGGCAGGCCGTAGTTGCGGCGGCTGCGGCCCTTGACCATGACGCGCATCAGGCTGGCCGCGGCGGTCAGGAAGAACAGCAGTTCGGCCGCCGTGGCGATCCAGAAGCCCGCCAGTCCGCCCGCCAGGAAGCCGACGCGGGCGACGAGCCACAGCAGGCACAGCAGGCCCAGGGGCCGGCCGGAAAGGGGGTTGAAGCCGGTCCAGGTGGCGCTGGCGGTCAGCAGGAAGCCGACCGCGATGGTGATGATGAAGCCCCACAGCATTTCATGGGCGTGCCAGTAGACCAGGGGCAGGGGGCCGTCCAGCACTTGCGGGACGAAGATCCACAGGGCGATGGAAATCAGCGCCCAGGCGGCGCCGGCCAGGTACAGCGGCCGGAACCCCAGGGCCAGGAAGGCCGTCATGGACGGCCGCGGTGCGGCGGCGGCCGGTTCCTCAATATCGAGCAGGCGGGACATGGGCGTCGAACTCCGTCACGGGTTGGTCGGGTTGATGGCTGATCTGGTAGCCGTACCACAGGCTGCGGGCGATGCGGCGGGCGAAATCCTCGGCCTGGGCGGTGAAGGCCGGATTGTCGAATTCGCCCAGCGTGTCGCGGAACAGGTCGAGCCAGCGGACGAACATCGGGCCTTCCAGGCCGGGCAGGGCGATATGGCGCGGCATGGGCGTGCCGCTGTAGGTGCCGGTGCGCCGCAGCAGCGACGACCAGAAGCGCACCATGCGTTCCAGGTGCTCGTCCCAGTCGTCGATGTGGGCGTCGAAGATCGGCCCCAGGACCGCGTCCTGGCGGACGCGGCGGTAGAAATGGTGGACGAGGGTGGTGATCTCGTCCTCGGAACAGACCGGAGTGTCTTCCATGCGGCGGCGGGTCGGGATTTCAAAGGTTCATATTATAGTTATCTTAACGGGGAACCGCAAAATTTCACGCGGCGGGACGGGGCCCGCCCGGCCCGGCGTTCAGTTATGATCGGAGTCTCCATCGGTCTTCCCTCTTCCCGGATCGCGCCCCTCGCGGCGGCGCTGGCGCTTCCCACCATGTCCGAACCCGTCACCCTGTCCTGCGTCATCCCCTGCCTGAACGAACAGGCCAATCTGGGCGTGCTGCTGCCGGAATTGCTGGCTACGCTGTCGCGCCAGGACTGCGTGCCGGAAATCATCGTCGTCGACGATGGCAGCACCGACGGCACGCCCGATCTGATGCGCCATTGGACCGGTCTGCATCCGGAAATCGTCTATCTGCGCCTGTCGCGCAATTTCGGCAAGGAAGCCGCCCTGACCGCCGGGCTGGAGGCCGCGCGCGGCGACGCCGTGGTCTGCCTGGACGCCGACATGCAGCATCCCCCGGACATGATCCCCGCGATGCTGTCGCGCTGGCGCGACGGGGTGCACATGATCTATGCCGTGCGCGCCACGCGCGACGACGAGACCTGGTTCAAGCGCGTCGGCACCCGGCTGTTCTATGCCCTGATGCGCACGTCCGACGGCCTGGGGGTGCCGCCCAACGCCGGGGATTTCCGCCTGATGGACCGGGCCGTGGTCGACGCCCTGAAACAGCTGCCGGAACGCGACCGCTTCATGAAGGGCCTGTTCGCCTGGGTCGGCTTCCAGTCCGAGGCCATGACCTACACGCCGCCCCAGCGGCTGCACGGCACCAGCCGTTTCCGGCCCCTGAAGCTGCTGCGCTTCGCCGTGGACGGGCTGACGGCCTTCACCACCTGGCCGCTGCGCCTGCTCAGCCTGCTGGGGGCCTGCGTGTCGCTGCTGGCCTTCCTGTACGGCCTGTTCATCATCGTGTCCCACCTGATCTACGGCGACGCGGTGCGCGGCTGGGCCACCCTGATCACCGTGATCCTGTTCTTCGCCGGGGTCAACCTGATGTCGCTGGGGGTGGTGGGTGAATACGTCGCCCGCATTTTCACCGAGGTCAAGGGCCGGCCCGTCTACCTGCTGCGCGAACGCGCGGGCGCGGGGCTGGGCGGCGCGGACCCCGCCCCCGGCCAGGGGGACGGGCCCGCCCCCCGCCCGGGCCTGGAGGTCCCCCCGCCGCGCTATGCGCGCTCCGGCGCGGCCGGCGCGGACGCCGCCCCGGCCGCCGACGATCCGCATTCCCCGGGAGGACGGCAGGCATGAGATTTCCCGTCTTCTGCACGCGGCTGGTGGATGCCGGCGAATCCGCCTGGCGGCGCCTGCAGGCCCGGCGCGCCTGGCCCTGGGTGGCGCTGCTCGCCTTCCTCTGGCTGGCGGCCACGACCTGGATGTACCCGCTGCTGCTGCCCGACGAGGGCCGCTACGTCGGGGTCGCCTGGCACATGCTGGTCTCGGGGGATTACCTGACGCCGCGCCTGGACGGCATGCCTTTCTTCCACAAGCCGCCGCTGTTCTACTGGCTGACGGCGGCGTCCCTGGCGGTGTTCGGCGACAACGCATGGGCCGGGCGGCTGTGCTCGGTACTGGCCGCCACGGCGCTGGTGACGGCGACCTACGTCTTCCTGCGTCGCTACGCCAGCGGCCGCGCCGCGGGCCGGACGGCCCTGATCCTGGCGGTGCAGCCCTTCCTGTTCGGCGCGGCGCACTACGCCAACCTGGACATGCTGGTGGCCGCCCTGATGGGCCTGACCGTGATGGCGGGCGCCGACGCGGTGTTCCGTCGCGAACAGCTGCGCCCGGACGCGGGGGCGCTGACGGCCATGTACGTCGCGGCGGCGGCCGGGTTCCTGGCCAAGGGCCTGATCGGCGTCGTGCTGCCGGGCGGGGCGCTGTTCTTCTGGCTGCTGGGCCGGCGCCGGTACCGCGCCCTGGGACGCCTGCTGTGGTGGCCCGGCATCCTGCTGTTCCTGGCGCTGACCCTGCCCTGGATGGCGATCATGGAGACGCGCCATCCCGGCTTTTTCGACTATTACATCGTCTACCAGCATTTCCAGCGTTTCCTCGAGTCCGGCTTCAACAATCCGCACCCCTTCTGGTTCTACGTGCCGGTGGTGCTGGGCCTGACGCTGCCCTGGTCGATCCAGCTGTGGCGCTGGTCCCAGCCCCGGGGGCCGCTGCAGACGGCGTTCGTGCCGCCCGCCCACCGGATCGAGCAGGTCGACCGCGGGGTGCTGCGCGGCCTGATGCTGTCCTGGCTGGTCGTGGTGCTGGTGTTCTTCTCGATCCCCACCTCGAAGCTGGTCGGCTACGTGATCGCCGTGCTGCCGCCCCTGGCCTGGTTCATCCAGGAAACCTTCGAGCAGCGGGAAGAGTCCACCGCGCCGGGGGCGGTCCGCAGCCTGGTGCGCCATGCCCTGGTGGCGGGCGGCCTGTGCCTGCTGGCCGTGGCGGCGATGGTGCTGTTCCCGCAACGCAGCACGAAACCCCTGGCCCAGACGCTGGCCGCGTCGGCGGCGCCCGGCGATCGCCTGGCGATGCTCGACCAGTATGCCTACGACGTGCCCATGTACGCCGGCTGGCGCGACCCGGTCATCGCCGTCGCGAACTGGGACGATCCAGACGTCATGCGGGGCGACGACTGGCGCCGCGAACTGGCCGACGCCGCCGGTTTCACGCCCGATCGGGGCGCCGACCGGTTGTGGCGGCCTGCTCAATTGCAATCCTACCTGTGCGATCCGGGCCATGCGACGACCTGGCTGCTGGCCTGGCTGGACGAGGCCGGCCGCTATCCGGCGCTGTCGGGCCGCGAGCCCCTGGCGCGGACGTCCAGGATGGGCCTGTGGCGCGTGCCGGCCGCCGAAACCGTCAATGGCTGCGGCGAAACGCCCAGTAGCGCCCCAGAATGAAGGTCATCCCGGCGATGCCGACCAGCACCAGGGCCAGCAGCACGTCGTAGCGGATCGCCGTCAGGCGCAGCAGCGCGGCGTAGGCGGCCTCGTTGACGGCGAAGCCCAGCGCCGACACCAGGAAGAACCGCGCCGCCGCGCGTCGCAGCGGCGCGCGATGGTGGCGGAAGGTCAGGCGGTAATGACCCGTGAAGGACACGCCGAACGCCACCAGCCAGCCGACGACGTTGGCGGCCAGCGGCGCCAGTCCTCCCAGGGCCACGCAGGCCACGGCGACCGCCCAGTGGGTGGCCGCCGCCGCGCAGCCTACAATGACGAACCAGCCGATCTGGGCAGCGAGCTTCTTGAACATGGATCCGGATTCACGAACAGCAGGGCATCGATACCGGCGCATTGTATTGTGCGCCGATGATTTCGGGATGAATCCGGCGGTGAACGCCGGCATCCTGTCGCTGGCCGGGCGCGGCCGCCTGTCGGCCACCAGCCTGCTGGTCGACGGCCCGGCCGCGCGCCGGGACGCGCCGGCCCTGCTGGCGTCCGGGCTGCAGGTCGGCCTGCACCTGAACTTCACCGAGTCCTTCGGCCAGCCCGGCCTGTGCCTGCCCCTGGGGCGGCTGATCCGGGCGGCCTGGCTGGGGCGGCTGCCCGGCGACGCGGTGCGCGACGCCGTGCGGCGGCAGCTGGCGCTGTTCCGGGACATTACGGGCCGCGAGCCCGACTACGTCGACGGACACCAGCACGTGCACCAGCTGCCGGGCATCCGCGACGCGCTGCTGGCATCGCTGCCCGAGCCCCGCGGCGGCCTGCCCTGGATCCGCGATGTCGGGCGGCCCCGCATGGCGGGCCTGCCGCCGCGCCTGCGCTTCAAGGCCGCCGTCATCGCCGGGCTGGGCGCCGCCGGCCTGCGCCGCCGCGCGCGGGCGCGCGGCCATGCGCTCAACCCCGGTTTTCTGGGCGTGTATGATTTCCAGGGTGGCGTCCCGGCCTACGAGGGCTGGATGCGCCGCTGGCTGGCGTCGTGCCGCGACGGCGACGTGCTGATGTGCCATCCCGCGCTCGGCGCGGATGGCGCCGACGGCCTGTCGGCGCAGCGCCAGGCCGAACACGAGGTGCTGGCGGGTGCGCTGATGGGGCGGCTGCTGGCGGAACATCACCTGACGATCGAGACGACATGAGCACGCCGGGCCGTCCCAAGTGCGAATTCCCCCTTGGGGGGATGAGTCCGGACGCAGGACAGTCCCTGTGGACTGGCCTGCGCCTGACGAATCCGAGCGGCATGCAGGCCGCGAGGTGGATAGTGCGCAGCACCAAGGAGGCAATATGACCCTGACCTACCAGACCCTGACCCCGGATTTCTCCGTCGCGCCCCAGTTGCAGCCCGCCGACATGCGGGCGCTGGCGGACGCGGGGTTCAAGTCCGTCATCATCAACCGTCCGGACGGCGAGGGCGGTCCCGAGCAGCCCCTGTCCGACGACGTGCTGCGGGCGGCCCGGGACGCCGGCCTGCAGGCGCGCTACCAGCCCGTGGTCAGCGGCGCGATCACGGCGGCCGACGTGGCCGAGTTCGCCGGCCTGCTGCGGGACCTGCCCGCGCCGGTACTGGCCTTCTGCCGCTCGGGCGCGCGCTGCACGAATCTGTTCCTGGCAGCCCGGGAATATGGCGTAGATCAAACCCAGGGCTGATCCGACTGTCCTTTCGGGGGGCCAGCGGTTATGCTGATGTCTCCCCTTAGCGTTTTGGATGATCCGCGCATGTTCAAGAAAATCCTGATCCCCACGGATGGCTCCAAGCTTTCCGCCCAGGCGGCCAACAAGGGCGTCTGCTTCGCCCGCACCATCGGCGCCGAAGTCGTCGCGCTGCACGTGACCCAGCCGTTCGCCGCCACGGTCGGCTTCGACGGCATGGCCGCCGCCTACGCCATCACGGACGAAGACTACGACCGCACCGCCGCCGAGCAGGCCAAGAAATACCTCCAGGCCGTGCTCGACCGGGCCGAGACCGCCGGCGTCAAGGCCAAGCCCCTGGCGGTGTCCAACTTCAACGTCGCCGACGGCATCGTGCAGGCCGCCCAATCCGAAGGCTGCGACCTGATCTTCATCGGCAGCCACGGCCGCAGCGGCCTGTCGCGGCTGCTGCTGGGCAGCGTCACGGTCAAGGTCCTGGGCCTGGCCAAGGTCGCCACCCTGGTCTACCGGGTCAAGGAAAACGACTGATTCCATGCCCCGCGTGATCCACCACCGGCCGGACCCGGCGCCGGAGGGCCGCGATGCGGTCCAGGCGCCGGGCGGGACGGTGCGCGACGCGCTCGGGCGTCCCTTGCGCGATCTGCGGATTTCCGTCACGGATCGCTGCAATTTCCGCTGCACCTACTGCATGCCGCGCGAACTGTTCGGCGCGGACCACGATTTCCTGCCTCACGGCGCCCTGCTGACCTTCGAGGAAATCACCCGGGTCGCCCGGATCGCCCTGGCGGGCGGGGTGCGCAAGATCCGCCTGACCGGCGGCGAGCCCCTGCTGCGCAAGCAGATCGAGACCCTGGTCGAAATGCTGGCCGGCCTGCGCACGCCGGAGGGCGAACCGCCGGAACTGACCCTGACCACCAACGGCACGCTGCTGGCCCGCAAGGCCCGCGCGCTGGCCGACGCCGGCCTGACGCGGGTGACGGTCAGCCTCGATGCGCTGGACGACGCCCTGTTCGAGCGCATGAGCGACAGCGGCGTCCCGGTCGCCACGATCCTCGACGGCATCGAGGCCGCCGCCGTCGCGGGGCTGGCTCCCGTGAAGGTCAACATGGTCGTGCGCCGGGGCATGAACGACGGCCAGATCCTGCCGATGGCGCGCCATTTCCGGGGCTCCGGCCACACGCTGCGCTTCATCGAATACATGGACGTCGGCAGCACCAACGGCTGGCGCATGGACGAAGTCGTCACCGGAGCGGAAATCGCGCGGATCGTCGGCGCCGAATTCCCGCTGCGTCCGGTCCAGGCCCGCTACCGGGGCGAAGTCGCCGCCCGCTGGGCCTACGCCGACGGCGCGGGCGAAATCGGCCTGATCACCAGCGTGTCCCAACCCTTCTGCGGGGACTGTACGCGGTTGCGCCTGTCGCCCGAAGGGCGGCTCTTCACCTGCCTGTTCGCCGAACAGGGCCACGATCTGCGCGGGCTGCTGCGCGGCGGCGCCGACGATGCGGCGCTGGCCCGGCGCCTGGCGGGTGTCTGGCAGGCGCGCGACGACCGCTATTCCGAACGGCGCGGCGAAGCCCATCGCGACCACAAGATCGAAATGAGCTATATCGGTGGGTGAAGACATTTTCGCCGCCGGGCCGCCCCAAGGCGAAAAGCGCCCCCTCGGGGGGCAGCAAGCCGAAGGCGCAGCGTGGGGGCGCGTGTTCGACGGCCTGATTCTGGCGGGCGGGCAGTCGCGGCGCATGCGCACCGTCCAGGATCCGTACGCCGACAAGGGACTGATGACCTGGCGCGGCGAACCGCTGGTGGCCCATGCCTGCCGCACCTTGCGGATCCAGGGAGCGGACGCGCTGTGGATCAGCGCCAACCGCCACGTGGACGAGTACGCCGCCTATGGCGCGGTGCTGCGCGACGATCCCGGACAGGCGGATTGCGGTCCTTTGGCCGGCGTCCTGGCCGGCTTGAAACACAGCCGGTCCCCCTGGCTGTTGATGCTGCCGGTGGACGTCGTGCACTGCCCGGCCGATCTGGGCGCGCGGCTGGGTGCGGCGGCCCGGCCCGGCCAGCCGGCCTATGCCCGCACGCCCGACGGCCCGCATCCCCTGTGCCTGATGGCGCACCGCGATCTGGCCGACGGGTTGCGGACATTCCTGGAATCCGGCGGCCGACAGGTGCAGGGCTGGCTGCGGTCCTGCGGCGCGGTCGCCGTCGATTTCCCCGATGCCGACGCGCTGGTCAATCTGAATACACCCGAAGACTGGGTCCGCTGGACGTAAACCGCCCGGATGCGAAGCCGGCGGGGCTTCAGGCCAGCCAGTCGGACAGCGCCATCCAGTCGACTTCCGCGCCGGATTCCAGCCGCTGGCCCGCTGGAATCCTGGCCAGGCCGTGCGCCCAGGCCAGGCTGCCGAGCGCCCCCGAGCTTTGCTGCGTGTGCGGCGTCAGGCGGGGCAGGCCGGCGGGGCCCTGTGCGGCCTGGATGCGCAGGAAGTCGTCGCGGTCGCCGCCGACGGGGCGGGGCGTGTCCAGGATGCCGCGCCGCACGGGGGGCAGCACGTCCCGCCGGCCCTGCAGGCCCCGGATCAGGGGGCTGACCAGCAGCGTGAACACGGCGAAGGCCGAGACCGGGTTGCCGGGCAGGCAGACCACCGGACGGTTGTTCAGTTCGGCCAGCGCGACGGGCTTGCCCGGCTTCATGCGCACGCGCCACAGGTCCAGCGTGCCGCCCAGGGCCTCGATGGCCGGCTTGACCAGGTCCTTTTCCCCGACCGAGGCGCCGCCCACGCTGAGCACCAGATCGCAGGCCTCGTTCAGCTCGGCCAGTGCCCGGCGGGTGGCGTCCGCGTCGTCGCGGGCGTGGCGCAGCACCGGGGAGGCCGTGCCCAGGCCGCCGCACAGGCAGGCGAGCATCGGTGCGTTGGAATTGTGGATGGCGGCCGGGGGCAAGGGCTGTCCGGGGGGGACGAGTTCGTCCCCGGTGGTCAGGATGCCGACCTTCAGGCGGGGAAAGACGGGCGCCCGGTCGCAGCCTTGGGCCGCCAGGACGGCCAGGTGGCCGGCCGCCAGGCGGGTGCCCCGGACGAGGACGGTCTGTCCCGTCCGCATGTCCTCGCCCCGGCGGCGGATGTGCTGCCCGGGCGGGGGCGGCGTCAGGATGGCGACCCGGCCGTCGTCCTCGCGGCAGTCCTCCTGCATGACGACGGTATCCGCGCCCGCCGGGATCACGCTGCCGGTGAACAGCCGGATGGCCTGGCCGGGCAGCAGGGGATCCGGAGCCTGGCCGGCGAAGCAGCGCTGCTGGACCGGGAGCGTGGCGCCGGGGACGGCCGCGTCGGCGGCGCGCAGCGCATAGCCGTCCATGGCGCTGTTGTCGGCGGGCGGCAGGTCCAGGCCGGCGACGATGTCCTCGGCCAGCACGCGGCCGTACAGGGCGTCGAGGGGCAGGGTTTCGTGCCCGGCGGGCGCGCGGCCGCGCGCCGCCAGACGGGCCTGGGCGGTATCGAAGTCGAGCATGGTCAGGTTTCCGTATGTGCGCGGTAGGCGCTGGCGAAATTGCAGGGGCGCTGGCGGCTGTCGAACTGGGGCAGCAGGATCTTTTCCCAGGCCAGCCGGCAGGCGCCCGTCGAACCGGGCAGGCAGAACACCAGGGTGTCGTTGGCCGTGCCGCCCAGGGCGTCGGATTGCAGCGACGAGGCGCCGATGTCCAGCCAGGACAGGTGGCGGAAGAGTTCGCCGAAGCCGGGCACGACCTGGTCCAGCAGCGGCGTGACGGCGGGGATGGTGGATTTGCCGTGGGAGAAGCCCGTGCCGCCGTTGCACAGGATGACCTGGACGGCGGGGTCGGCGATCCAGTCGCTGAGGACCTGGCGGATCCGGTAGCGGTCGTCCGGACACAGCGCGCGGGCCTGCAGGACGTGGCCTGCTTCGGCCAGGGCGGCGGCCAGGTAGTCGCCGGTCGTGTCCTCGGCGGCCGCGCGGCGGCTGGAGATCGTCAGCACCGCGCAGCGCAGGCTGACGGGCGGCAGGGCGGGGTCGGCTTTCATGGCGTGTCCTGGGGCGATCCCCTTGATTAGTGTGAACAGGCCCTAGTCCCACTGGGCGGTTTTCTCGGCGTCTGCGGCCCGCTGCTCGACCCAGAAGGCGCTGCCGTCGGCCAGGGTCTCGCGCTTCCAGAAGGGCGCGCGGGTCTTGAGGGCGTCGATGATGTATTCGCAGGCCCGGAAGGCCTGGCCTCGATGGGCGGCGGCCACGCCGACGAAGACGATGGGGTCGCCCAGCGGCAGTTCGCCGACCCGATGGACCACCAGGGTGTCGAGGACGTCCCAGCGCTGTTGCGCATGGTCGCACAGCGCCTGGATCTCGCGTTCGCACATGCCCGGGTAATGCTCCAGGAACAGGCTGCGGGACCCGGCATCGGGGCTGTAGTCGCGCACCATGCCCAGGAAGTGCACCAGGGCGCCCGCGCGGCCGCCCGCGCGGTCCTGCAGCAGTGCGGTCAGTTCGGCGACCTCGAAGCGTTCGGTCTGGATGCGGATCATGGTGCGTTGCGTGGGCATGGGCCCTAGCCGCCGGTGACGGGTTCGAACACGGCGACCTCGTCGCCCGGGCGGATCGTGGCGGCGCGGCCGGCGTGTTCCTGGTTGATGGCGAGCTTCAGGCGCGCCGGGGACCCCAGCGCGGGGCAGCGCGCCGCCAGGGCGTCCAGCCAGGCGCCCGCCTGGACGGGCGCGTCCAGGGGCAGGGTTTCACGCCGCAGACCCATGTGTTCCGCGACCTGGGCGAAATACAGGACCTCAATCGTTGCGCCAGTCGCCACTCTTGCCTCCGGTTTTGCTGAGCAGGCGGACCTGCTCGATGACGATGCCCTTGTCGGCGGCCTTGCACATGTCGTAGACCGTCAGGGCGGCGACCGAGCAGGCCGTCATGGCCTCCATTTCGACGCCGGTCTGGTGACGGGTGCGGCTGGTGGCGCGGATGGTCAGCGTGCGGCTGGACTCGTCGGCCGAGAAGTCCACCCCGACGAAGCTGAGCGGCAGGCTGTGGCACAGGGGAATGAGTTCGGCGCAGCGCTTGGCCGCCAGGATGCCGGCGATGCGGGCCGTGTTCAGGACCTCGCCCTTGGCGTTGGCCTGGGCCGACAGCAGGCCCCAGGCGTGGGCGTTCAGGCGCACCCGGCCTTCGGCCACGGCGGTGCGGTCGGTCGGGGCCTTGGCGCCGACGTCGACCATGCGGACCTGGCCGTTTTCATCCAGGTGGCTGAGGGTGGGGGAAAGGTCTGTTTCGCTCATGGTCCTATGATAAACGAGGACGCCGCCGGGCGGCATGCGCCGCTGCTATGATGCTTGCTTGTGGGCAAAGCCGGATGCCGGCGGCGCTCCCGACCGGAATTCCGCATGGCCAAGACGATCGGCGCATTCTTTTCCCTGTACCTGGCGACCCTGATCCTGTTGCTCAGTTCCGGGCTGTTCAATACCTACCTGAGCCTGCGGCTGACGGCGCTGTCCGTGTCCGAAGTCTGGGTCGGGGCGATGATCGCCGCCTACTACCTGGGCCTGGTGCTGGGCGCCCGGATCGGGCACCGGCTGATCATCGGCGTGGGCCACATCCGCGCCTACGCGGCCTGCGCGGCGCTGGTCACCGTCACCGTGCTGGCGCTGATCCTGATCGAGGATCTGTGGGTCTGGCTGGCGCTGCGCTTCGTCGCGGGCATCGCCATGGTCAGCCTGTTCATCGCCATCGAAAGCTGGCTCAACGAGCAGACCGAGAACGCCTCGCGGGGAACCGTGTTCGGCTTCTACATGGTCGCGTCCTGTCTGGGCACGGTGCTGGGCCAGCTGGCGGTGGGGCTGTTCCCGAAACTGGATTCCGACCCGCTGGTGTTCGTGGCGATCTGCAGCGTGCTCAGCCTGATTCCGGTGACGCTGACGCGTCGCCTGCACCCGGCGCTGCAGGTGCCGGCGCCCCTGGCCCTGCGCTACTACGTGGCGCGCGTGCCCCTGTCCCTGACGGTGCTGTTCCTGGCCGGCATGCTGACGGGCGCGTTCTACGGCCTGGCCCCCGTCTACGGCCTGCAGCACGGCATGGACAACCATCAGGTGGGGGTGTTCCTCGCGGTGTCCGTGGCGGCCGGCCTGGTGTGCCAGTGGCCGCTGGGCTGGCTGGCCGACCACATGAGCCGGGTGCGCCTGATCCGCCTGGGCGCGCTGCTCCTGCTGTGCCTGGGGGTGCCCCTGTGGGGCTGGTTCCAGTTTCCCTATCCGGCGCTGGTCGCCTTTTCCGGCGTGCTGGGGATCGTCCAGTTCACGCTCTACCCCATGGGCGCGGCCTTCGCCAACGACAACGTCGATCCCGAGCGCCGGGTGGGCCTGAGCGCCCTGCTGTACATGGTCTATGGCCTGGGAGCCTGTCTGGGGCCGCTGGCGGCGGGCGGCCTGATGCGGGCCTGGGGATCGGACGTGTACTTCGTCTTCGTGTCGGCCTGCGCCGGCCTGCTGGTGGTGTTCATCCGCGAGCGCAAGGTCAAGGGCACGCACCGCAGCGAGGACGCGCCCACCCAGTTCGTGCCCATGGCCGACACCTTGCAGAATTCCAACGTGATGGCGGTGCTGGATCCGCGCGTCGATCCGCAGCGCGACATCTCGCACGATCCGGTGATCGACGATCCCCTGGCGGCGCCCGCCGCGCCGGAACCGGGACCGACGCCGGAGCCTGGACCGGCTCCGGTCCGGACGGCCTCAGCGGGGGAACAGCAGCACGATGGCGCCCAGGGCCAGGCCGATCCCCAGTAGGTTCACCGCGCTCAGGCGTTCCCGGAACAGGCCCGCGCCCACCAGCGTCCCGATCGAGATCACGCCGATGTTCATGGCGGCGAACACCAGGGTGGGGTTGTCCGGAAAGGTCTGGTGCGCGCGGATGTAGAAGTAGATGTTGCCGAAGTTCAGCCCGCCCAGCACCAGCCCCGACGCCAGGCTGCGGGCGTGCCAGCGGGTGCGCCGGGCCAGCAGCCACAGGCCCATCAGCAGGCCGGCCAGGGCGAAGCTCAGCAGCAGGCTGCCGGTGAAACCCGCGCCGATGCGCGCCATCTGCTTGAACAGGATGTCGATGCAGCCGTAGCCCGCCCAGACGCCCAGCAGCGTCAGCCAGCCGCGAGATCGGGCCTGGGTCTCGTCGTCGGGTCGCGTCGCGGCGGCGTCCGCCGGTGTCGCGTCCGCCGCCGCCCCCTGGTCGGCGGCCCGGGGACGCGCCAGCAGGCAGGCCAGGGCGCACAGCGCCAGGGCGATGCCGAGCAGCTTGCGACCCGATGCCGCCTCGTGAAACACCAGGAAGGCGGCCAGGATCGGCAGGATCAGCGACAGGCGCTGGGCGGTGTCGCTGCGCACGATCCCGGTCCGGCGCACGGCGGCCGCCATGACCAGGAACACGCTGGGCAGCAGCACGCCCAGCAGGCCCAGGATCAGCCAGACGGCGGGCGGCTGCTGGAACAGCGTGTCCAGGGGCGGGCGCAGCAGCCACAGGCAGAGCGCCACGGCCGTCGCATAGTTCACGGCGATCGCCTGGTCGACGCGGATGCCGCCGCCGCGGGCCAGCTTCAGGAAGATCGAAACGGCGACGCTGAAGGCGATGCTGAGGATCAGGGTGTGCATGATTCGGCCTCCGGCATCGGCACCAGTCCCAGGCGCTCGAACAGCCGGGCGTCGGCCTGCGCCTGCGGGTTCGGCGTGGTCAGCAGCCGCTCGCCGTGGAAGATCGAGTTGGCGCCGGCCATGAAGCACAGGGCCTGGGTGCTGTCGTGCATGCTCTCGCGGCCCGCCGACAGCCGCACCACCGCGCGCGGCATGACGATGCGGGTGACCGCGATCGTGCGCACGAACTCGATCGGATCCAGGTCGGGCGCGTCGGCCAGCGGCGTGCCCGGCGCCTTCACCAACTGGTTGACGGGCACGGATTCCGGATAGGGATCCAGGCTGGCCAGGGCGGCGATCAGGCCGGCGCGGATCTCGCGCGATTCCCCCATGCCGACGATCCCGCCGCAGCAGACCTTCAGGCCGGCGCCGCGCACGCGCCGCAGCGTGTCCAGCCTGTCCTGGAACGTGCGGGTGCGGATGATCTCGCCATAGTGCTCCGGCGCGGTGTCCAGGTTGTGGTTGTAGTAGTCCAGGCCGGCGGCCTTCAGGCGTTCGGCCTGGCCGTCCTTCAGCATGCCCAGGGTGACGCAGGTTTCCAGGCCCAGCGCTTTGACGGCTTCGACGTGCTCGATCACCTGGTCCAGCTGGCGTTCGGTCGGCGAGCGCCAGGCGGCGCCCATGCAGAAGCGCTGCGCGCCCGCGTCCCGGGCCTTGCGCGCCGCCGCCAGCACCTGTTCCAGCGGCATCAGCGGCGCCGCCTCCACCTCGGTCTGGTAGCGCGAGGATTGCGGACAGTAGGCGCAGTCCTCGGGACAGGCGCCGGTCTTGATCGACAGCAGGCTGGATTGCTGGACGGCGTTGGCCGGGTGGTGCGCCCGGTGCACGGTCTGGGCGCGAAGCAGCAGATCGTTGAAGGGCAGGGCGAACAGGTCCAGGATCGCCTGGACCGGCCAGGCGGGTTCCAGGGTTTCGTGACGGACGCGGGCGTGCATGGCGGGCTCCGGAATGAAAACAGCCCGGATCGTAGGCGTTCCCGCCGCCGTCCGGCAAGCGCGAACGTCCCGCAACCGATGCGGAAATTGGCGGTACTAGAGCGATCTTGCCGCCTATTCCGGAACGACCCTGCCCGCGCCCCGGACTTCGGACGCGATCTTTGCCCGGGCGTGGAGATGTAAAGAGTTGTGAACCGGGGGCGGCGGATGCCGGTTTCGCCGAGGCCCGGAAAAAAATCCGGCTTCACTTCAAAAAAATCCGACCCGACTGTCAACGCCAAATAGAAATGTCCGGTTTTCTCCCAAATAGAAATGTCCGGTTCATGGAGCGGCAGCCGGGTGTGTGCGCAGACGTTCGATGGGCCCCTCCCAGCGTCTCCAGGGATGATTGGCCGGTGGCCCCGAGCGCT